>Ga0181557_1000150_pt1 | contig 87704 bp, 80 predicted proteins | sample 011ome_23_FD_148632 | JGI IMG/M metagenome (GOLD analysis project Ga0181557, IMG submission 148632) | Coastal salt marsh microbial communities from the Groves Creek Marsh, Skidaway Island, Georgia - 011506CT metaG (spades assembly) | ecosystem: Environmental > Aquatic > Marine > Intertidal zone... | reverse complement strand
CTTGTCACCCATGGGTTTACCCAAGGCCCCGGTCAGGCGCTCGCGCTGGGAGATTTATGGTCAGCAGAATATGGTGTTCAGTACGCTGTTGACTTCGGGCTAATTTATGCCTCTTTAGGGTTTATCGCGGCATTTGTCGTCGGCGTACCCACCGCTCGCTGGGTACTTAAGCGAGGACTACAAACCACCACAAGCCTGCGGTTTGATCAAGACTTTGAACGAGGTATCTTTCCGCCAACCCAAAGACCCGCCGCTGGCGCTCTTGTTACCCAGCCGGCGAATGTTGATTCACTCGCCTATCATGTTGGCTTGGTCAGCATTGCCTACCTTCTTACCCATGGATATTTGCAAATCCTTAATCCTTGGGTCGCAGGCACAGGGTTCGAAAATATTTTTAGTTATAACCTATTCTTCTTTCACGGCCTGATTGTCTCACTCGCGATGCGCGGCCTCATGGACTACTTACAACTCGGGCATTTAATTGATGATGAAACGCAAAAACGGATTACCGGATCTTCTGTTGATTTAATGGTTACTGCAAGCTTGCTCAGTATCAACTTCGCACTGCTATCGCATTATTGGCTACCGATACTCGCGGTGGTCATCATGGTTACGTTAGTCACTGCTCTACTTTGCTTTTTTGCTGCTCGAAGGCTCACCCACCTAGGCATCGAACGCGGACTGACGATTTTTGGTTGTTGCTGTGGTTCGACTGGTAGCGGGGTCCTATTGTTGAGAATTCTTGACCCTAACTTAGCCACGCCTGTGGCCAAAGAGCTCGCGTTTTTCAATATCGCCATTTTATTTTTAAGCTTTCACATTCTTGGCGTCATGGCACCAATATTACCGAGCATTCCTCTGATTTGGACGCTGTGCATTTACTCTTTGACGGCAATTGTCGGCATGTTCTTGGTATCGCTAATCGGCTCCAAATTAAATGCACCATCAAGCATCGAGAACACTCCCGAGCACACATAGTCCAGCGGCCAAATATTTTGCAGGGCGTTAATCGTCCGAGGCCGTCTGGATGGCGCCCTATCAGTCAAGCAGCCGGCTATTTATAAGTTTTGCTGCCAAGGGTACATCCAGCGCTGAAATCTTTTCCGCACAACCATAGCCCTTACCTAGCTCGAAAGGGCTTTTTCAAAGTTCAAAGGTATCGCCTATTTGCGCGATTCGGAATCCAAGCTCAAAGACCCATCTCGAAGCCTCCGAATCCGGATCTAGCAGCGGATTACTATGATTCATGTGGGTAAAAATGACACGTGTTCGCAGTGCTTTTGGCAAGGTTTCCAGTAGCTCGATGGTTTCTAATACCGTGGGGTGAGGGATCTCTGATAAATCGCGATTGGGCAACTCATCACCGCTAAAAAAAGTCGCGTCAACAAAAGCAAGATCTACCTCCGCAATGACAGCTTCCAAAGATTTAGACCACTTTTGCCATTTATCGATATCCGGCAAATACAAGGCCGTCTTTCGTGGACCCTCAATCAAAAAACCCACAGTTTCGCTGTATTCATCTCTGTGAGGCACCAACCAAGGGGTCACCGACACCGGCCCCACATCAACTCGCTGGTGGTCAGTCAACCCGCGAATGATAATATTACGATCAGCGACGAGCTGACTCCACGGCCCATTACTGGCGAGAAAATCTGCCATTTTAGGCATGGCGTAAACTGGTGCCGCTTTGGTTGCCGCCGCTTCCTTTCCAAAATAAATCAAGCCTGCGTAGTGGCCAATATGCGCGTGGGTCAGCCAAACGCCTTCCAAATCTGCAAGCCTCAAATTGGTCTTTTGCCAAAGTCTAAATAATTGGCCCGGAATGCCCGGGCTCACATCGAATAGATGGAACGCGGCATCGTTAATCACCATCGCCAAGACGCTCCCCGCGGAACCCAGCACTGGCGATTCCCAAATCCGAACACATCTTGGTTCATAACAGTTGATCTGAGGATTGCCCGCGTCTTGGGCAACGCCGAGCACATGAATTACCACTGAAGATTGTTCTTCTGATCGAGCCTCGACTACGACAACAGGGCTCAAAAGCACCAGCACAATCCACAACCAATTACGCCATCGACTCACATACATTGCATACCTCTATTGATTAAAACCCGTTTCCGCTCTCTAACCGCAATCACCCGCCGAGAGCGTTTTGCGGAAATGCCCACACAGCCGCATGGTTTCCCCGATTGAGCTTGGGATAACCATCCGCTAACTTAAGCACTATCTCAGGCCTTCGGAAAGCTAACATGCCAAGCATTATCAACTACGGTTCCTGTTGCATCGACCATGTGTTTCAAGTCCCCCATTTCGTGGCACCCGGCGAAACGCTTAGTAGCACGGCTTATAGCATCTTCCCCGGCGGAAAAGGGCTCAATCAATCTATTGCAATGGCAAAGGCCGGTGCTGCGGTCATCCATGTAGGGGCCATCGGTCGAGATGGGCTTTGGCTAAGTGAGCGCTTGTCGGAAGTCGGGGTCAACATCAACCACCTCGCAGTTTCAGATCAGCCCTCTGGCCAAGCAATCATTCAAGTCGACTCGACAGGCGAAAACGCTATCGTGATCGTCGGCGGCACCAACCTGTTGGATCACAGGACCCAACTCGAACTTGCTCTGTCTAAAACCAATGAAAAAGATTATTTGTTGATACAAAACGAGACCAGTAGCAACAACTACGCAATCAAGGCAGCCAAACAGCGAGGAATGAAGATTGTGTTTAACATGGCGCCCATGAACGCCAAAGCACTCGAACTACCGCTTGAGCTTGTCGATTACTTTGTGGTCAATGAAACAGAGGGCGAGGCGCTAACCGGCGAAACATCATCTGATGGCATTTGCAGTGCATTTCTGACCCAATACCCTGAAAGCGCCATTATTTTAACCCTTGGCGCGGCCGGAGCAATATATTGTGATCAACACCAAACCCTGAACCAACCCGCATTTGCAATCGACCCCGTAGACACAACCGGCGCTGGAGACACCTTTACCGGCTTCTTCCTTGCGACGCTCACAGCCTCAGGAGATATTCAGAGGGCCCTCAAGACCGCCGCCGCGGCCGCGGCTTTAGCGGTTACTCAGGAGGGGGCAGCCACCTCAATTCCTGAGGCCTCAGCGGTTGCTGATCTGCTGGCTCAGCGCTCGAGTATTCATCGCAGTTAAGAGCCTGCACAATAACAATCAAAGCCATCCTTTTTAGGCTGAGTACCGAACTTTTAGTGAGCCTAAGCGGTGGCTCTAGCCAAATGATGGCGCCCGTCGCAGCGAACGACCCGGCAGCAGCCCCCTTTGATGGCCTCCGTTTTTTAATCGCATACGCCTGGCTCAGTCTATACTTGATAGCTTAGGTATAAAGGTTGCGACAGGTTCTGACTTACCTTTGACACTGATCGGCGAGGCCTCAACCCAAACAAAATCGCCTCCTAATCGATCGCGGGTTGTTCTAGATACCAGAAGGCGTTCGCCAACCGTTTTTGTCAAAGATTCGATCCTAGAGGCGAGATTGACGGTATCTCCAATCGCCGTGAACTCAAGCCTACGCTCTGGCGCGCCAATGTCTCCGACGACCGCCCTGCCAGTATGAATTCCGATCCCCATTCTCAGCTGCCCCTCACCCCGCTGCTGTCGTACCTCATTGAGCTGCTCAAGTTCTGAAATCATTTCAAGCGCGCAAACGACTGCATCGCGTGCATGATCATCGTTGGGCAAGGGTGCTCCAAAATAAGCCATCAGCCCGTCACCGATGAACTTATCGAGCGTCCCATGATGCTTAAAAACCACATCAACCATTCGGCTGTGGTACTCATTCAACATCGCAACAACCGCTTCAGGCTCCATGCTTTCAGATTGGCCCGTGAAATCTCTCATGTCTGAGAACAAAACGGTGACTTCGCAAGCCTCAGGCCCGGAGGTTTCCCCTGACTCCAGCCGCACCGCAACCTCAGGCGAAAAATGCCGCCCCATCCGTTCACGCTTCAGTTCTTCGACTGCTACCGATCTAATCAGCGTTTTAACCCGTTCGACAAGAAACCACGCTCCAGCAGCGACGCTGCCCAAAACAATCATCCCCGCAATGCGCGAACCAACTTGCATTCCCGCTTCGGACATTAATATCAAAATAAATACGATTGCCACACCAGCAACAGTGCTCGCAACTCGCCGGTCTAAAGACATAGCCGCAAAGCCTGAAAACGCGCAGTAAATCGCGAGGGTGAAGCTCACCGCCCCTTCGGGCGAGGGTGTTGTTTGCAATGTAAGATACTGAATCCAGTAGACCATAGGCACATCAATAATCGCTAAGCTAACTGCCGCGAGTCGCCGAGCATTTTTACGGAAACGACAGTCCCCAAAAATTAAGAGGCTCAACAACCAATACACAGCGATTGGCCCAACCATCACTTCCCAGTCAGAAAGCGCTAAGCCGTACCCAAAGAACAGCGCAACAATTAACATAGCACTGACGCCTGCAAAGCGAATATCCGCGATGGCGCGCGCACTGATGATTCGCTCAAGGTTTAATGCAGTAACAAAAAGGTCTTCAAGTTTGGTTTCCATTTCGAACCCTTGGTCTGATAGAAATAATTAACTCGATAGTAATACGCAAAGATTAGCGGCTTCACGCTGAGGATAAAACATCGCTTTTGAACGCTGCAGAAGCCCTTTCCTTTTCACTTAACGAATCCGCTGGGTATGTCGACCAGCAGTTAACCCCTAAAAAAGTCATAGCTACGCTGGTAATCGTAATCAGAGCCAACCCTTTAACCGCAAAAAGTCGGTCTCTGCCGAGCCTAAATCCGTTCAGGGCGTATCCTCGCGGCACAACAGCACAGCCAACGCTTGGATACAGCCGCGGAAAAGGGGCGGGTTTTAAGCAAGCCCAAGGATGACGATACTTTGCTGAATCATGAAAAACTATGTTTATTCTTACTCACCCCGCTGGGTCAGAAAACCACTTCCTCGCGGAAGTCTAGTTGAATGCGGACGATCTTGAGGAATGCCCTGGCTGCGCCTCGGAAAGTGTTTTCCTTATCAGCAGTCTTGAACCGCATCGATAGGAACATTGAGAAATTCCACGAAATGCCGTTAGGTTAGGTTTGCAGATTTTCTGGAATAGACAGGCGTTTCGATTACAGTAAATACAGCGTGTATGTGCGGTAATGCCGCACTTACTTCGATCAGGTTTCATCCGAAATCTGTGCCCGTGCCGTGCCCAATTGACGTTATTTGACGTCAAAAGTTCTGATAAACGCAATGCGCCGAGGCTTTGTGAATCAGACAGTTACAAGTCAATAAAGCAGAGGTAGATTGAGATCTGTCATCGTTTTTACATTCATAATGCTTTAACCTAATGTTTGCGTAACGTGAGGGTCAAAACTATGGCGAAAAGTATTGTCATCGTAGAAGACGATGAAGATCAAAGAACCAACTACATTGATGCGATCAGCAAAAAAGGCTATACCGTTCGCGGATTTGCCAGTCGCGACGATGCTTTGCGCGGCTTTGATATTGCGCTGCCGGATCTGGTGATACTCGACATCATTCTTGGCGACGAAGTCGATGCCGGCTTTGAACTCTGTCGAGACCTTTTGGGTAGAGCACCTAGCTTACCTGTTATCTTTCTCACCGAACGAATCGCGGAAATCGATAAGATCAGTGGTCTCAGGCTGGGAGCTTGGGATTATCTTCCAAAGCCTATTTCCCTTGACTATCTCTCAGAAAAGATAAGCTCCTTACTCCGAATTCACGAAGCAAGAAACCAAGCCCAGCAGGGTGTCTCTGACGCGAAACTCGTTGGCGACATGTCGATCGACCAGGAAGCTTTGCTCGTTTCTTGGAAGGATCAACCGATTAATCTTTCCGGAACCGAATTCAGAATGCTTGCAAAACTGGTAAGAGTCCCTGGCCATGCGGTTTCTTACGATACACTTATGAATGCGACCATGCAGTCACTGGTCACCAACAACACCATCAATACGCACATGCGCAACATCCGAAAAAAGTTTGAAGCCATTGATCCCGACTTCAAATGCATCAAAAGTGAATACGGCTTCGGATATCGGTGGTCCTCACAGTAATTCATGGCTGGTCTCGCCTATCAAGGTCCAAGGCTTGGCACCAAGCTATTCATCCTTACCAGCTTTATCCTGGTCGTCATCCCTTGGTTTAGCTATCTCTATTTAAGCGAGATGGAAGAAATATTGGTCGATAGCCAGGCAAGCGCCCAGCTACTGACTGCTGAGGGCATATCAACATTGCTCAACGGGCGGGCCGATCTGTTTGACGAACTACCCATCAGCCCAGATGGTTACGAGAAGCTCTACGCCCACCCCTTAGAGAAACCTATCAGAATCGATGGTAAAGACTCTGATTGGGAGGATGTGCTCGATTTTAATGTTGGCTTCGGCCAAGCCTCGCTTGAGGGTCCTGCCGCCAACGCGCCAAACCAATTCTATCTCGTATTGGGCGAACACAAGGGCCAAGTCTATGCACTGGTTCAAGTGCTTGATGATGCTATCGTTTATCGAGACAAAAACATTCTACGATTAGATCTTTCTGATCACCTGCGATTAACCTACACCGACCCCAGCGGCCAGATCAAAAAGCTGGTCATTACTGCGACCGAGGAGGGTTTAACAACTGCTTACCCAGTCGGCGACAGTTGGCGATATGCCATAGATGGTGAGGCTGAAAACCGCGTGCCTGGCGTTTTATTCGAGACCGCCACAGGCTATGCAGTGGAATTTCGGATTCCACTGACCCTACTTGGACCCACTCGGAACTTTGGCTTGGCGGTGGTTGATGTTGACAGCCAGCGATCCCGAGCCATTGAATCAATCACTGGCACGCTACCCTCTGCCGGACGAGAAGCTTTTGGTCTCGTGCTCCTTAAGACACCAGAAGTGCTTAGGATCATCGAGGGACTGGGCTACTCAGGAGCCAACATACAGGTTGTCGATAGCCGCAGGCGCGTCCGGGCTGAAGTAGGCAGTTATCGCTCCAATGCTAGACAAGCATCATCAGACAGGACTGCCGATGACTACAGTCTGACATCGTTGACCGACTGGTTACTAGGCCCGCTTTACACCCTAGTCGAACAAACGCTGACCCGACGAAACCTTGAGGGCGAGGACAACACCATCCAAGGGGCACTGGCCGGCGCCGCGACCGTCGCGCATTTTACATCCGACATAGAAGGCGAAGTTATCGTTGCGGCGCATCCTATCATTGCTAATGATGCCATCCTTGGCGCGGTCGTCTTGAAACAAAATACCGATCGGATTCTTAATCTCAGGCGGGATGCACTGAAGCGCATCGTCAACTTTTCGATCATGTCCGTCATTTTATTTGCCGGCATTATCCTCATGTTTTCCGCTAGGCTCGCTCGAAGGATTCGCCGGCTCGGCCTCGAAGCCAGTAGCGTAATTGATGCAAGAGGTCGGCTTACCGCCAGTCAATTAAACGCTGAGATTGAGTCGGGTGATGAACTCGGGGATCTCGCCAGAAACATCTCGAACATGTTGACCCGACTACATCAGCACAATCAATTTCTCGAGAATATGCCAAGAACCCTTCGTCACGAGATCAATAATCCGCTCAATACGCTCTCAACCTCCCTAGAAAACCTTAAAGAAGCGCCTTCACCGGAAAAGCGCGACGCCTACCTCGAAAGTGCCCGTCGAGGCCTAAATCGCATCGGACTCATCGTGCAAAATCTAGCCGACGCTGCCAACCTTGAAGAGGCTCTGGTGGGCGAGGATCTCGAGTGCATAGATTTACGTCTCTTGCTGCAATCCTATGTCGCCAACTGCAAAATTACCCAGCCAAGGCGCGTCTTTTCTCTTAAAACGTCAGAAAAACCGCTTAACTGCTGGGTCTGCGATTACCGGATCGAGCAGTTACTGGACAAAGTCATTGATAACGCCATTGATTTCTCAGAACCAGATAGTGAAATTGCGGTCACTCTTCTGCCGGAGGCCGACCAACTTACGCTGACGGTATCGAATACTGGCCATCAGATCCCTGACAATCTGCTGAACAGCATCTTTGATTCGATGGTGACTGCAAGAGCCGGAAATCCTGATAATCGCCTGCACTTTGGCATGGGGCTCTACGTTGTCAGAGTCATTACAGAGCACCACGGCGGCTCGGTAACAATAGAAAACCAGACCGACCCTAAGGGGGTGCGCATCGTAATCAAACTTCCAATGGCGGTTTCTAACGATATCGAGGCGGACCGCTAATTCACCACACGCAGGTTATGGGTTCCGAGCGGGTCTTTATCTTCGGCCAGGCGCCAATTCGCTTTACCGGCTGCTGATAGCAAAATGGCCGTTAGCGACACCGCAATCTCTTGATTAACCACAAGGTTAATGCCCTCACCTAATTGCGGCAGGAGCGTGAGATGCAGCTGCTCATCTTTTATTTTATAGGTTAGCTTGAAAGCTAACGGGTGACTCACGTGTGCCTCAGTTTGCTCCTGCTCAGCAGCGAAGGGAGTATCAAAATTGGCTTGGTCCAGAATTTTCTGTGCTTTCCATGCTTTAACCTCCTCGCGATCCGATGGGACGGCTAATCCACCTACATCTGGGTCAGCATCGGCAAACTGTTTCAGCGCTTTTAGGAGCAGCTCAACATATCGTCTCGTCAACCAGATGCCCGGCGCATCGATTGCTTCGGTACCGATTCTGAGCAGCAGTCGGTCCTCTCGCGCGTCGTACTTCGCCTGAATCTGTCGAATCGCCGCCATCGAATAATCCTTTCTCTTTTATCAATTTATTTTGATATTAGGTTGCAAAATCGCGCCGAATCACTAATATATCGAAAAATTTTGATATAGCACTATGCCCGTCCGGTCTTCAACTGCCAAAATCGCTGAGTCAGAAGCACTTCTGACCCTTTGTAAAGCTTTTGCGGATCCCCTGCGTCAAGATATTTTGCGTCTTTTAAAACACAATTCATTTGGTGTTCTTGAGCTATGTCACATTACCACAACGCCTCAATCAGGTATGAGCCACCACCTCAAAATTTTGACTGCCGCAGGCTTGCTGACCGCTAAGCGAGAGGGCACATCAATCTTCTATCGTCGGGGTCTGTTCCCGGCTGACAGCCCGTTGCACCGAACGACCACCGAATTGTTCGCGACGCTAGATCAGATTCCCTTACCTTCTGACTTAGAACGCCGCCAGAAGACCGTCTTTTTAGAGCGAGGTAAACAAGCTGCACAGTTTTTTGAACGATGTTCAGAGCAACTCAAAGAAAACCAAGAACTCGTCGCTTCTTTTGATCATTACTCAGGCTGCGTGACGGATCTGATTGGTAACGAACACCTACCCAAGACCAGTAAGGTCCTCGAGATTGGTGCGGGAGAAAGTCCACTACTCATTACGTTAGCAAATCAGTTTGCCTCGGTCTTAGCGGTAGATAATGCAGAAACCATGCTCAACAAGACACGGCAGATCGCCGAGGATGAGGGGCTTAACAACGTCGAGTGTGTTCTTAGCGATTATGCTGCGCTAGAGACCGATCGCCTTGCGGATCTGCTGGTCTGCAATATGGTGCTTCATCATCTGCCAGCGCCGGCGGAATTTTTCAAAAAAGCTTCGACCTTGCTAGCGCCCAATGGTCGGTTAATGCTCATAGATTTGTGTTCGCACCAACAAGATTGGACCCGCGACATCTGCGGCGACCTATGGCTTGGTTTCGATCCAGAGGACCTCGATCTTTGGGCAGACAATGCAGGCTTGAAGCAAGGTCAAGGCGCATTTCTGGGCCTTAAGAATGGTTTTCAAATTCAACTGCGCATGTTTCACGCGTCCACCTAACCCATAACCCTATTACAAAAAGAGGAAACACCATGAACGATTACAAAGTTGCCGACATCGAACTGGCCAATTTCGGACGTGCCGAAATCGAACTTGCAGAAGCAGAAATGCCTGCTTTGATGAAGCTACGTTCAAAGTATGAAGCCGAACAACCGCTCTCTGGTGCGCGAGTACTCGGTTGCATTCACATGACAATTCAGACCGCCGTCTTAATTGAGACACTCGTGGCGCTCGGAGCGGAAGTTCGTTGGTCATCTTGTAATATTTTTTCTACCCAAGATCATGCCGCCGCTGCCATTGCGGCAAGCGGTATTCCGGTTTTTGCGTGGAAAGGACAAACCGAGGAAGAATTTTTCTGGTGTATCGAGCAAACCATTTTGAAAGATGGTGAGCCCTGGAACGCCAATATGATTCTTGACGATGGCGGCGATTTGACCGAAATGGTTCATAACAAGTATCCGGCAATGCTGAGCGCTATCCACGGTATTACCGAAGAAACCACGACTGGCGTGCATCGATTACAAGAGATGCTCAAAGCCGGGGAACTTAAGGTTCCTGCCATCAACGTCAACGATTCCGTAACCAAATCCAAAAATGACAACAAATATGGCTGTCGTCACAGTCTCAATGACGCCATTAAACGAGCCACCGACATGTTGATGGCGGGTAAAAAGGCGCTAGTAATCGGCTACGGCGATGTGGGTAAAGGCTCCGCCCAAAGCCTGCGTCAAGAAGGCATGATTGTACGCGTCACAGAGATCGACCCGATCTGTGCCATGCAGGCCTGTATGGATGGTTATGAGGTCGTTTCACCCTATAAGAATGGCCTTAACACGGGTAAGCGCGAAGATATTGATCTCGCGCTCATGCAGGGTACCGATCTCATCGTAACCTGTACCGGTAATGTCAATGTTTGCGACGAGAACCTTTTGTCCACCGTCGCCAGCAACGCCATCGTCTGCAATATTGGCCACTTCGATACAGAAATCGATACCCAATTTATGCGAGATAATTGGCGTTGGCAGGAAGTCAAACCCCAGGTCCATAAGATTTTCAGAAGCGATGATAGCAGCGACTACATCTTGTTGTTATCTGAAGGCCGGCTCGTCAATCTTGGGAATGCAACAGGGCATCCATCTAGAATCATGGACGGTTCCTTCGCCAACCAAGTATTGGCTCAAATGTACCTATTCGAGCGGGCTTGGGCTGATCATGACGTTAATCAGCGCCAACCCATTACGGTTGAAGTGCTACCCAAGGCGTTGGATGAGGAGGTGGCCCTTTACATGGTTGAAGGCTTTGGCGGCACCATCACCCGTTTGACCCAGAAGCAAGCAGACTACATCAACGTATCCAGCGAAGGGCCCTTCAAAGCAGAGGAGTACAAATACTAGTTCTTTAGCGCTCCTGCTCGAAGCCGCCTTGGACTCGAGCTTCGAAGTCGGGGACAATAGTCCCCCGACTTTGGATCTCTCACCAATGAAAGAAGCGCTTGCCGACCTAATACAACTGCTTGATTTAGAGGAGATAGACGTAAATCTCTTTAAGGGCGTTAGCCCTAATGAAGGTTGGCAGAGGGTCTACGGCGGTCAAGTCATTGGCCAAGCGCTAATGGCCGCCTCTAGAACTGTGCCAGATCCCAATCGTGTCGCGCACTCTTTGCACGGTTATTTCCTGCGGCCCGGGGACACAACTTGCCCCATTATCTACCAAGTCGACCAGATCAGAGATGGTCGCAGTTTCACCACCCGTCGGGTAAAGGCCATTCAAAAAGGGCAAGCCATTTTTAGTATGTCGGTCTCTTTTCACGTCATCGAGGTAGGGCTGACCCATCAAATCTCGAGCCCAGAGGCACCTGGACCAGAATCCTGCGTGAGCGAGGAAACCTTGCTAGACGCCTATATTGCCGCCGTACCTGAAGCCGAAGACGCTGTGACTCGGCGAGCACGACCCATTGAACTGCGGTTTGCTAATCCGGTGGATGAGTTGGCGCCAAAACCCATGCCTCCAGAGCAAATCGTTTGGATTAGAGCAGTCGATGTTATGCCGGAAGACCCACGACTACACCAGGCGCTACTGGCTTATGCGTCAGATATGACCCTCATTGACACAAGTTATCGACCCCACGCGATCAACTGGCGTCAAGATAACTTTCAGGTTGCCAGCCTTGACCACGCTATGTGGTTTCATCGGCCATTTCGGGCCGATGCTTGGCTGTTATATCATCAAGACAGTCCTTTCTCGGGCGGTGCGCGAGGATTCAGCCGGGGCACTTTTTACGACGCAGATGGCCAACTTGTGGCATCCTGTGCTCAGGAAGGGCTGATACGTCTCCACCAATGAGCATCAAAGACCTTGATAATTAATTACATCGACAGAACGCGGATGTACTACAGAGCGCTGGGCTTTCAAAAAGACTATGCCTGGGCAAGCCATGATGACATTCCCTTTAGCCCGCCTAAAATACCGCTCAGCCAGGCAACTGTGGCCTTAGTCACAACGGCAGTGGTCGACGCCAGCATTCCTAAACCCGTTCGCGAGGCAAACAGTTATCCTATAGTCGATGTGCCGGATCATTTTGATACCAGCGAATTATCTTGGGACAAGGAAACGACCCATACAAAAGACAGAGAGAGCTACTTCCCCATCAATGATCTAAGGGCCCGCGAGCTACGCCAGGAATTCAAGGCACTGGCACCGCGATTTCACTTTGTGCCCACCGAATACAGTCAACGCCACACGATCGAAACAGACGCGCCGTTAATCACCCGGCATTGTTTGGAAGATGCGGTCGATCTCGCAATATTGATTCCTTTGTGACCGGTCTGCCACCAGACTGTCAGTTTGACAGCAAGAACCCTTGAGGCCGCAGGCATCGCAACCGTCGTCATAGGCTCTGCGCTCGATATTTTACGCACAGCGGGCACGCCGAGAGTCATCTTTAATGACTTACCCCTCGGCAACCCTGTGGGCAAACCTTTCGATCGAGACATGCAGCATCGGACAGTCTCAGCAGCGTTTGAACTCCTTTTTTCCGCTGAGGCGCCAGGCGCGGTAAAAACTCTACCGCATCAGTGGTCTACTCAGGATGCTTGGCGCGAGAATTTCATGGCGGTTCGAGCAGAAGATGCCGCCACCCTCGAAGCCTTAGGCAGAGCGACTCAGGCGAACCGTCTTGAAAACAAAGCAAAGGGGTTGTTTCGGCGTTAAGGCAAACGTTCAGCGCACCGGCATCAACGCTCGCAAAGCCGATACCGTTCCTAATATCCCCGATATGACCGCAGGCCTTGGGGATATTTCAAACAGCGGCGAGTGGTGCGACGGCAATGACTGACCCGCAGCCTCAAACGCTGCAGCTCGCGCTGGCTCTGTACCACCTACCGAGAAATAAACACTGGGAATATAGGGGTCTTGGGTCAAGAATGGGAAATCTTCGCCACCCATACCCTCTCGCTCGTAATCTGCAATTTGGTCCGCCCCTAGGTCCTGTTCCCAAGCGGTGATCACCCTCTGCGCGACTTCAGGATCATTCGCTGTAACAGGGACGCCACCTTTAAGTTCAATGTAGGGCAACCTGTCTTCTGGCAACCCACCCGCACGTCCAACATTTATCGCGATGCGTTCAATCGCGGCCAGCAGCCGTTCTCGAGTCGCAGTCGAGTCTGATCGCACGGTTAATTCAAGACGCGCTTGCTCGCCGATCACGTTGCGCTTAGTCCCTGCTCGAAAAACGCCAACGGTTATGACCCCAGGTTCTCTCGGGGACAATTCACGAGCGACTACCGTTTGCAGCGCTACGACAATCTGGGCACCAATGACAACCGGGTCACGGCCCCGATGGGGACTGGCACCATGTGCACCGATACCCGGCACAACAATATCTAAAGAGTCTACCGCCGAATAAGCTGCACCGGTTGATGCGAATAATTTGCCGGCTTCAATATCCGCGGCGACGTGCATACCAAGCGCAAAATCAGGGGTGCCGAACCGCTCCCAAATCCCTGCTGCTCGCATCGCGGCAGCGCCTGAGTCTTTCCATTCTTCCGCAGGTTGAGCGATCAACATCAGCGTACCCGACCACTGATCTTTGATGGCTAACATCATTTCAGCAGTGCCAACCAACGAAGTAATATGAACGTCATGCCCACAGGCATGCATCACTGGAAAACTTTGACCCTCAACATTCGGTGCCACAATTTTCGATGCATAAGGTAAATTTGTAAGCTCCTTAACCGGTAACGCATCCATGTCTGCCCGCATCATGACAAGCGGGCCTTCACCATTGCGCAGCAAAGCCACCACGCCGGTTTGCGCAATTCCAGAATGCACTTCGAAGCCCATCTCGAACAATTCATCTTTGACCCGTGCCGCTGTCTGAAACTCAACAAAAGACAGTTCAGGGTTGGCATGAAAATGCTCGAACAGCGCTTTTAACTTTTGGTCGTAGAGTTTGGTCACCTCGCCCCGAAGATCACCTGCGTCAGCCAATGCAGCCATCGGTCCCATCAAAAATAGCACCCAAAGCATACGGCTCGCCGTAATCATCCATTTCCCCTGCATATGACATTCTCCTTTAAAGCGGATGACCCCATCCCATCGACGCAATCTCCCAAAGATTCAATCCCAGAGACTGCCTACTTTAAATCCAGCAAGTCGCGATAACGTTCTGCTAATGCTTTATGTCTTGTCGACAGATCAACCCATGCGCCATCAATCATTACAGCCGTCGGCGCCGAGGTAACCTCTAGTGGATCACCATCCCAGATCACCAAATCTGCAATGGCGCCTGGCTCGATAACACCTAGGTCCTCAAGTCCCCATATTTGAGCTGGCGAGCGAGTAATTGCTGCTATGGCTGTCGTCCAAGACAATCCATAGGCAACCGCTACCCCTGCCGCCTGGCTTAAAGATCTGAATTCTGAATAGGGCGAACCTGACATAAAGGCAAATTGCACGCCGTCGGCGTCCAGTAGGGTTGCATGATCAAGTCGAGCACCAAGTCGGTCAAAATTTTCTGGCAAGTTGTTCATAATACTCAGCAGTACCGGAATATCCTTGGCAGCGAGCAACTTTGAGACTTTCCACGCTTCTGTGGCTCCGGCTAAGACCAGCCGAATTTCTGGAAAATCTTCCAGCGCAGCTATCAGGTGCCGAATATCCGCCGCGCGGTCAACATGAGCAACTAACTTCATTCGACCTGTACGAACTTCAGACAGCGCTTGCAAATCTGCCGCCGACATCTCAAAAGCACGGTATTTTCGGCTGTTAAAATCTCGGCGCTGCTGATCGAACCGAGCAGATTCCTCTAGGGCATGAACCACACTTGCCAGCGCGCTTGCCCTAGAGCCGCCGGCATGGCGGCGGTCCCATTCCCGCAAATACAGATGTTGAGCTAGCGCATCCGATACGATAAACCCTTCGCCTCTTTGAAATCGAACTAGAGCGCTGATACCCGCAAAGTTACTGTCCCCTGGCTCAGGTACAACAACGCCTCGGGTTATACCATCGTTGCTGGCAACAGGAATCAATACCGAGGCATCGTTTAGCGCCAAGCCAACCCTGAACCCTGCTGCCATATCGTCATCAGCGACTTCACCATCTTGGCTGACACCCAGTCCGGACACTTCAGCGAGCCCGATAGTGGTTGCAGAATCAATAAACCCAGGCGTTACCAGTGCTGCCTTGAGATCAATGACCTTAGCGGGCAATCCCACCTTTAAACCCTGTCCTAACGCCTCAATCCGCCCATTTTTTACATGGATATCCCTTATCACGCCGATCCCATCAGGACCGGTTGCAAGCTTGGCATTGGTTAACCAATACTCATCTGCTGCCGCCAAAGATCCGATGAATCCCAACCCAATTAGAAGTATTCGTTTCATCATTAGAATATCTCCTCGCGCTGACCAATCTCAAAATCCGTTATTGGGGCGATACCCGCTCGGCGATCAAAGTGGGTTACGCCATCAATGAAAACAGTTTCTGCACGGGCGTAGACACTCATCGGCTCGTCAGACCAAAGCACCAAATCTGCCATTTTTCCAACTTCGATCGTACCGGTCTGGGCAAGCACCCCAAGGGCCTGCGCTGCATTCTTGGTAATCCAAGTGAGCGCTATCGATGGATCGACAGCCAGCCCTAGACGCGCCCCGGCTGCCATTGCTTTAGCGGCTTCTTGATTTAATCGCTGAATGCCGGTGGCAGAATCCGAATGCACAATCGCGCATGCCCCGGCAGCTTCGACCATAGCGACATTTTCTTTGACGCCATCAAAGGACTCGAGTTTGAACTGCCACCAATCTGCCCACATTGCCGAGCAGGTATTATTTGCAGCGAGTAAATCGCCAATCTTGTAGGCTTCTACCGCATGATGAAAGGCTGTCACTTGGTAGCCAAACTCTTTACTAAGATCGATAATTTGCGCCATCTCATCGGCGCGATAGCAATGGTTATGAACCAGAATTTCGCCCTCTAAAACTCCTACCAAGGTTTCCATTTTTAGATCGCGCTTAGGTGGCGACGGTCGCGCTTTATAATCTGTACCATCACTTGCCGATTTCCACGCCTCATAATCCTCGAGAGCCTTGTCATAGGCCTGCCACTTTTTTTGATACTCCTGCGCATCAATCCAAGCTTTACGGTAGCCAGCAAAATTACCCATTCGGGTTGAGGGACTTCGGGATTTACTGCCATATACGCGCTTGGGATTCTCACCGCACGCCATCTTTAAACCATAGGGTGCCCCTGGAAACTTCATGCCCTGCACGGTCCTAGACCATACGTTCTTCAGAACGACACTTCGTCCACCAAATAGATTGGCAGATCCAGGCAAAACCTGCAGCGTAGTAACGCCACCGGCTAAAGCCAACGGAAACTGCGGATCCTGGGGCCAAACGCTGTGCTCTGCCCAGACTTCGGCTGTGACAGGCGACGTTGCTTCGTTACCATCGCTATGCGCCCGGTACGAAGGCGAAGGATAGTCACCAAGATGGCTGTGCACGTCAATGATACCTGGCGTTAACCACTGGCCAGATGCATCAATTTGTTTAAATCCATCAGGAATTTTGGCATCACCAGCGCCAACAGCGGTAATACGTCCATCTTCAACTTGAACCCAACCCTTAAAAACGCCTTGACCTAGACCTAAATCGACATTTGCCTGATCGATTACAAAAGCAGCATGGCTCGCTGGGTTATAGGTTGAGTCATAGTCAGCAAAGCCCTCGAGCTGTAACAAAGCCAGTCCAAATAGAACCATCGTTTTCACTGTTTTTTTCATAACTCCCCTCCTTCCTGCAAGCTAGCACCTTTTTTGCATCAGCGCGAGACGGGAACCTTAATCCCGGTGGGGAGCAAAATCAGACTTACAGCCAGACAGAAGCAAAGTAAATCAGACCGCCTATCACTTAATATGATCCCCTTGGATTGCCAGCAATGATAATTGTGGCGCGCCTGTACAAGTCAGTCCGGTCTTTCCATAATGCCCAACGACTTATGGACCATCTTCCTAACTTGAAGCGTGGATCATTGTTCAATTAATGTTCAATTGATAAAGGGGAAAACCGTTGAGCTTAGAACGCGACGAACATCTATCGAGCATCGAGTCAATCCAGTCTGGCCTAGAATCTCTTAACTATATTTCCAATCTGCAAATTGCCACTGCCGTGTTTCTCGCGTATCGACTCGACAAGCCGGTTCTAATCGAGGGCCCGCCCGGTGTCGGCAAAACTGAGCTCGCAAAATCTGTGGCTAACATGCTTGAGCTCGAATGCATCAGGTTGCAATGCTACGAAGGCTTGGATGAGTCAAAAGCCATCTACGAGTGGAAATACGGTAAACAGCTGCTGTATACCCAGGTCCTAAAAGAAACCTTAGGGGAAATACTTGAGGGCGCAACCGGCCTTACGGAATCCGTTGCCAAACTTCACGAATTTGGGGACGTCTTCTTTTCTGAGGAGTTCTTGGAACCTAGGCCGCTATTGAAAGCCCTCAAAGAAGAAAAAGGCTGCGTATTACTCATAGATGAGGTTGACAAAAGTGACCATGAATTTGAGTCGCTTTTGCTGGAAATGCTGTCAGATTATCAATTGTCGATACCTGAGATTGGTACCATTAAAGCCAATCCAAAACGCAAGCCCCTCGTTTTCTTAACCAGTAACAATACGCGCGAAATTAGCGATGCCTTGAAACGCCGATGTCTACATCTTTACATCCCTTTCCCGGATGCTGACCTTGAGTCACAAATTGTCCATGCCCGAGTGCCTGAAGTGCCCGCGGAGTTACGCAGGCAGCTGGTAACCTTCATTCAAGAGTTGCGGACATTAGACCTTAAAAAAGTACCTGCCATTAGCGAAACGATCGATTGGGCAAAAACCTTGATCCTGCTCCACACAGAATCATTGGATGCCGACATGGTGAAGCAAACCTTAAACGTCATTCTCAAGTTTCAAGAGGATATTGAAACCGTTGAAGGCGAAGTCCAGATGCTCACCAACAAAGCCCTTAAGGCGCAATAATGGAAAAAACGCTGGTCGATTTCGTCAAAGTCTTACGCACGGCTGAGGTTAAAGTATCGCCGGCAGAGACTTTAGATGCTATGACCGCTTTGAAAGTGGTTGGCTACGAAGATCGCGTGTTGTTCAAAAATACGCTCTCGATGCTTTTGTCAAAAAATCCGGAAGAAAAAGAAACCTTTGAGTCTTGCTTCGAAAAGTTTTTCACCTTCGATGACGTCATGCCTGCCAATGAGGATGCAACGAGCGATTCGGAGCCTGATGATCAGTTTGAGGATGAAAGATCAGACAGTAACGCTTCAGGTCAGCCTGGCGGCAAGGGCAGCGGCCAAGGAGGCGGTCAAGGCAATGCTAGCGGTGAGTCGACCGAAGAAGACGATCAAGACATGCCCTCGCCGACCTCGGCCTTGGGGCAATTACTGCTGCAGGGTTCCCGCAGCGACCTCATGATTAAAATGGCAGAAGCAGGTCGCGCTGTGGAGGTTAATCAGATTGTTGTCTTCACCCAAAAGGGCCTGTACACACGAAAAATTATGGACCAAATGGGCCTAAAAGCGCTTCAAGACGAAATCACCGAACTACAAAATGACACCGGCGCCGGCGAGCGTCGATTAGCCGGTAAGCTCAAGCGGGCTCGAGATCAGTTACGCGACCAAGTGCGCGACTACGTGGAAAAGCAATTCTTTTTGCATGCTGATGAGCATGGCAAGCAATTGCGCGAAGAGCTGCTCAAGAAAGTCAAACTCAGTAATTTAGAAAAGCGTAACTTCAAAGACGTTCAAGAAATTGTTTTCAAAATGGCTAAGAAGTTAGTTTCGATTCATTCTAAAAGGCGTAAAACCTACAAGCGTGGTCATCTGGATCTGCGCAAAACCCTTCGCAAAAACATGCAATACGACGGCGTATTTTTTGACCTGAAATGGAAAGCCGTGAAAGTGGACAGACCCAAGGTGATGTGCATTTGTGATGTCAGCGGTTCGGTGAGCAACTATTCCCGCTTTTTGTTGATGTTCTTATATAGTTTGGCGGAGATTATTCCTAAGGTTCGAAGTTTTGCGTTCTCATCAGATTTGGGTGAAGTGACCCAACTGTTCCGAAACAGCAATCTAGAGGACGCAATGGCGAAAACCATGCGCGACTATGGTAACGGGTCAACCGATTACGGGCAGATGTTATTGGATTTTCGGCGCACCTGTATGGATGATGTTGACAATAAAACCACCATCATCATTCTAGGCGATGCACGCAACAATTACGGCGACCCTAAAGCCGAGATTGTTCGTGAAATGTATGAAAAGGCGAAACGTGTTATCTGGCTTAACCCGGAACCTCGATCAAATTGGCAGGTCGGTGATGCTGAGATGAAAAAATATGCACCTAATTGCCATCAAACCGAAGTCTGCAACTCGCTAACCCATCTTGAAAGGGTTGTCTCAAACCTCCTAAAGTTCACCGCCTAACCCAGCTGTCTTACCTTCGAGCAAGGCCTTCGACGTGTTATGATTCAAGCCTTTCATTGGTACGGTCTAAATATGCCTCAAAGACTATTATTACTGCTGTGTATGCTCTTCGCCTGGTCTGAGGGCATGGCCCAATCAGTTGACGCCGCGAGCGGCACTGTAAAAATCGCGATTGCTCAAGAGCCCCCACAGCTCAACAGCATGAAAGCAACCGATCAGGTTTCAATCTTTGTCCTTGGCCACGTGATGGAGGGGCTAACCCGATATGATCGACGCGGCAACTTAGCCCCTGGCGTTGCTGAACGCTGGGAACTCGGCGACACCACCGCTAAATTTTGGTTGCGCAAAGATGCAAAATGGAGCAATGGCGACCCTGTCACGGCTCACGATTTTGTCTTTGCTTGGCGATCTGCAGTCGATCCAAACACCGCCTCGGAGTATGCCTTTATTCTCTATCCCGTTAAAAATGCCGAAGCCATCAACCAAGGCAACATGCCCGTGACCGCGCTTGGCATCGAAGCGATAGATGACCACACCTTAACGGTCACGCTGGAGAGACCCACCGGCTATTTCATCAAACTTACGGCTTTCGTCACGACTTTTCCCGTTCAAGAAAAATTTTATCAAGCGCGAACGGAGCAATACGCTGCGGACGCCAAGGACATGCTCTATAACGGTGCCTTTACTCTTGATAGTTGGGTGCACAGCGCATCGATGGAGATGCGCAAAAACCCCCTGTATTGGGATGCCGAGGCAATCAAGCTCAATGCCATCGACGCTGATTACATTACCGCCGACACTCGGGCCCGTTTAAATCTATTTATTGACGACAAAATTGCCTATACCCAGCTCGATGGCGAAACTTATAAAGATGCCTTGAACAATCAATTCAGGATTAAGAAATTTGTCACGGGCAGTGTTTACTTTCTTGAATACAATTACCGAGATAATCGAATTACTCGCAATAAAAACTTAAGAGCAGCGATCCAAGCAGCCTTTGACCCGGAAGAATTCGTCAATAAAGTCCTACAGACACCAGGCAATCTCCCTGGTAGAAGTCTGTTCCCGACTTGGATTCAAGGGGTTGAGAAAACCTTCAGGGAAGAATATCCACCGCCAGAGGTTAAACCAGACCTGACTCGAGCAAGAGCACTGCTTACCTCTGCTAAGCAAGAGCTTGGTTTAGAGGAGATACCCCCCTTGATTCTCCTTGTTAGCGATAGTCCAACGGCGACAAAACAAGCGGAATACATGCAAGGCATGCTAAAGACCCGCCTAGGACTGGATCTTAAAATTGACGTTCAAACCTTCAAGCAACGCTTGGCCAAAATGACCAGTGGAGAATTTGATATTGTTGGCGCCGGCTGGGGCCCGGACTTCGACGACATCATGACTTTCGGCGATCTTTTTGCCTCTTGGAATCTCAACAACAGAGGCCGTTACGTCAATCCCGAGTATGATCGACTGGTAAGGGTTGCCATGAACAGTAGCGACCCCAAAACTCGGATGGATGCGATGTCAGGTCTACAATCTATTCTGATAGAAGATGCGGTTATGCTACCGATGTATGAGCAAGGGGTCATCTACCTACAACATCCTAAGCTTAAGGGCATGCGTCGGACGGTGATCGGATCTGACCCAGATTTTACCTACGCCCGCATCGCGCCCTAGCTACTATGCTGCGATATACCCTCGGAAGGCTCTTATCCGGTATCTTAACGGTCTGGTTTATCGCCACTGCAACGTTTTTGGCAATGCACGCTGTTCCTGGTGATCCGCTCATGAACGAGAAGGCCACCACGCCAGAAATACGTCAAAATCTCGCCAAAAAATATGGCCTAGATCGCCCAATTCCAGAGCAATACATCATCTTCCTCGGCAACATGCTCCAGGGTGACTTTGGTCTTTCGTTTACACAGCAGAACCGTAAGGTTAATGACATCATCCGCGACCATTTCCCGGTATCTGCCGCGCTTGGCATTCTAGCCATCACTTTTGCCGCCGCAGGCGGCATCCTTTGGGGCGCTCTTACTGCTCTGTACCGCAATCGGCTGCCCGACATTATCATTATGTTTTTGGTAATACTGGGTATCTCAGTGCCAAGTTTTGTTTTTGCCGCGCTCGGTCAGATGCTTCTGGTGAATATCAATCAATGGTTTGGCACATCCGTGTTGCCGGTTGCTGGCTGGGGGAGTCTTGCGCATATGCTGATGCCGTCGCTGGTATTGGGCCTTGGGACAATGGCCCTTCTAACCCGTCTGATGCGATCTTCGATGCTCGAAGTGGTTAACGAAGACTACATCAAGACAGCTAAAGCTAAAGGCCTATCCTCACAACGGATTTTTTTCAAGCACCAACTTCGCAACGCGATTTTACCCGTTGTCACCGTCCTCGGGCCTCAAATCGCGGCCATCACAACCGGTGGCTTTGTCGTCGAATTGGTCTTTGCGATTCCTGGTCTGGGTCGCTACTTCGTGCAAGCCGTTCAGCAACTTGACTATACGGTGATTATGGGAACGACCGTTTTCTACGGTGCATTCTTGGTCTTGATGGTCATCATAGTCGACATAATCTACGGTTTTATTGACCCGAGGGTACGGCTCAAATGAACGCACCGACTGCTCTGACTGAAGCGGACTTCGAGCCGTCACCATCAACCCATCGGGCCGAGCAACTGAGCCGACCCTCACTGTCTTATTGGCAGGATGCCTGGCGCCGTCTGAAGAACAACACTCGGGCCATCATTTCTCTTTATCTCATTATGGCTCTGGCTTTTTTTACTATTATAGGCCCCCTACTTTGGACTCAGGATCCAGCGGCGCAGGACTTGGACCAGATTTCGCAGGCGCCCGCACTCCCGAAAACGGCCCGCCTGGTCGCTGACTATGTTCCTTGGCAGGTGCCAATTTCAGCAGAGCATCCGGCTGAGCCTGATGACTATCCTGATCGTTTAGACCCAGTTACAGATTTCCGGACATCCGGTATTGCCACTACCCAGTCAGTCAGATTGACTTGGTCTCCGGTTAACGAAGCCGGGGGTTACAGCATCTATCGCAGCGAGACCCGGCCGGACGGTCTCATGGGGCTCGGATTACCACTGGAAACTGTTTCAGGGGGTAATGTTTTGGGTTTTGAGGATCGACTGAATTTAAAGTCTCAGAGCTACTTTTATTCCATTGTGCCGACAGATGGTTTTGATGAATTCGACGTCGTTACCACCATTCAGGTTAATCCTGAGCAATCTATCACCCAGAGCCAAGCCATACTGCAAGGTTTGGCAACACCTGAGGACTTGCCTGGGCAAGCTATTACGCTGGCTTTTCACCCCTTTGGAACCGATTATTTGGGTCGGGACATCTTGGCTAGGCTGATGCAGGGCGCTCAGGTGTCACTGTTTATTGGCGTGGTGGCACCGCTTATTTATGTGTTATTTGGCGTTTTCTATGGCGGGTTCGCTGGCTATCTGGGCGGCAAAGTCGATCAACTTATGATGCGATTCGCTGACTTTGTGGTCGCTCTGCCCTTTTTGCTATTCATGATTTTATTCAAAATTGCCTTTGGTATCGGTCCCGGTGAGAGTGGCGTCATGCCTATGCTGGTCGCGCTAATATTACTGCTGTGGCCCGGAACGGCGCGGCTGGTCCGCGGCCAAGTCCTGAAAATTCGTGAGCAAGGCTATATAGAGGCCGCCCGATTACTCGGTGGTAATTCATCGTATCTGATCCTTCGCCATATCATTCCAAACACGATGGGTGTCATTCTGGTTACCCTCACCTTCGCAGTGCCTTCCGCTATCTTTACCGAGGCGTTTTTATCTTTTATCGGTATGGGCGTTGCACCACCGACGCCTTCCTGGGGATCTATGTGTAATGAGGGTGTTAAAACGATGCTGAGCCATCCTCACGAGCTTTTTTTCCCAGCGCTTTTTATCAGCATCACGGTACTGGCTTTCAATCTGTTGGGGGACGGCTTAACCGAAGCATTGGATTCAAAGATGCGGTCACGAGATTTATGACAAACATCCTTTTAGATGTCGAAGACTTACATGTCGAATTTGAAACCTACGGTGGCACCGTCAAAGCTGTCCGCGGCGTCGACTTTAGTGTCAATCGCGGTGAAGTTTTGGCCATTGTCGGAGAATCAGGCTGTGGCAAAAGCGTCACGGTGCAGTCGCTCATGGGCTTAATTCCGATGCCGCCTGGCAAAATCACTGCTGGCAGTGCAAAACTAAACGGCACCGAGCTTTTGGGCTTAAGCCCACAGGCAATGAATCAATTTCGCGGTAAAGAAATGGGCATGATTTTTCAGGATCCCATGACATCGCTAAACCCGACAATGACGATCGGCGATCAAATCGCAGAAACTCTAAAAGTCCATCGGGGACTTGGCGGCGCTCAGGCACTTGCAGTCGCTAGAGAATTGCTCGCAAAGACACGGATACCAGAGTCCGAAAAACGCCTCCATCAATACCCCTTTGAGTTTTCCGGAGGCATGCTTCAGCGCGCAATGATCGCCCAAAGCCTCGCCTGCTCACCGGCCTTGTTAATCGCCGATGAGCCCACCACGGCGCTTGATGTCACGATTCAGGCCCAAATCCTCGATCTTCTCAAAGAGCTTCAAGAGAAAGAAGGTATGGCAATCGTGCTGATCACCCATGATCTGGCAGTTGTCGCTCGTACCGCTCAAAACGTGTGCGTCATGTATGCCGGTCAAATTGTGGAACAAGGCAGTGTGGATGAGATTTTTTACAAGAGCGCGCATCCTTATACGGTTGGTTTAAAGCTGGCCATGCCCACGAATGTTGGCGATTATGCGAAAACGCTTAACCCCATACCAGGTAGCCCTCCAGATCTGTTTGCACCACCAACGGGTTGTGGCTACGCCGATCGCTGCCCCCAAGCTATGAGCATCTGTCATCAAAAAAATCCGCCTTTATATCCGGATAAACATAATCCTGGGCATACCGCGAGGTGTTGGTTGCAAGATCCGAAAGCGCCCGAAGCAGCCGATTTATATCAACCCAATCTCATCGCAAGTGATCGGTCATGATCAAAACCATCGACCTTAAAAAACACTTCGTAATAGGTCGGAAACAGACCCTGCATGCAGTGGATGGTATTTCTTTGGAAATCGCCGAAAACGAGATTTTAGGCCTTGTGGGCGAGAGCGGATCAGGAAAATCCACCTTTGGAAAAACGCTTATTGGACTTCACGAAAGAACCGCAGGCGCCGCCTTCTACCGTGGCGAACCGCTTCCGGCTCGCTTCACCGCACGGGATCATCTTAAGTACTCGACAGACCTTCAGATGATATTTCAAGACCCTTATGCTTCACTCAATCCTCGCATGACGGTGCTCGACATCATCGGTGAAGGTCTGGCGCTTAAAGGCGCACCCCGGAGCGATATTCAGCAAAGGGTCGGCTACTGGCTAGAACGAGTGGGTTTGCATCCAGATCACATGTCGCGTTATCCACATGAATTCTCAGGCGGCCAGCGTCAGCGCATCGGCATCGCTAGGGCGATGATCATCGAACCTACCTTTGTGGTTTGTGACGAACCGATCTCGGCCTTAGACGTTTCCGTTCAGGCCCAGGTCGTCAATCTGTTGCAAGATTTAAAGCAATCCCTTGGCTTAACGCTGTTATTTATTGCCCATGACTTATCCATGGTGCGCTATATTTCGGACCGCATGGCCGTCATGTATCTCGGCACGCTCGTTGAAAGTGGTCCCTCTAATGCGGTTTTTTTTGAACCCAAGCATCCATACACCCAATTGCTCATTGCCTCCAATCCAGAGGCTGATCCGGCGCTTGAACGGACCAAGCCCACTCAATACATCGCTGGCGAGATTACGTCGCCAATCAATCTAGGGCCTGGATGTCGTTTTGCTGATCGATGTCCGAGTGTGATGAGTCATTGCCACAACGAAACGCCAACACCGACCATTATTGCCACCGATCATCAAGTCGCCTGTCATCTGTATCAGTAAACTTGACCTATGATGCTAACTTTTAGGGCGCTCACCCAGTTTTTCGGACCATTCTCAGAATTGACTCTTCTTCAGTGTAGTCTGCGATCCCGCTCAGCGGCACCCAAGCCAGTTCATGTGACTCTTCGCTGACCACCAGCGGTTCGCCATAATCACCTTCGAATAAATACCTCACATCAAAGTGATAATGCGCCGGCTCATGTTTTCGCTCAGGGATAAGATGAATATCGATATCGAATATTTCACCACTGACCAGCGCAATTGAACCTAGTCCAGATTCTTCTTCTGCTTCCCGAGTTGCGACTCGGGCCACTTGACTATCCCCATCAGCATGACCGCCCAGCTGTAGCCAGCGGTTAAGTTTACGATGATGGGTCAGTAAGCAATGTTTATGCGGGCGATCAAGAATCCAAGACGAACCAGTAACATGGCCCTCTCGCAAATTTCTGTCAAAGCAATTCTCGTTGGCTCTGACAAATCGCTGAAATTCAACAATTGTCGCTTGCTCCTCGGGATATCGAGATGCATACCGTTCAACTGACTTTAGTAAAGCTGCACGCGACATAGAAACATTAACCTCTACCAGCCGAGGGTTTTTTTTCATCAAAAAGACCAACCAACTGTTCAGTCATCGCATCGCCCAACTGATCAGCATCAGTAATCGTGACTGCATGTTGATAGTGATGCGTGACATCGTGGCCGATCCCAATGGCAACCAGTTCGACTTCAGAATTATTCTCTACCTGGTCAATGGCGTACTTAAGGTGCTGTTCTAAATAATTACTCGGGTTTACCAGTAGCGTACTGTTGTCGACCGGCAATCCGTCAGAGATCACCATCAGAATCTTACGGTCTTCAGTGCGACCGTGGATGCGATTATGAGCCCATAACAAGGCTTCACCATCGATATTTTCTTTGAGTAATTCCTCTCGCATCATGAGCCCGAGGTTTCTTCGGGCTCGACGCCAAGGCATGTCTGCCGCCTTGTAGATGATGTGCCGCAGATCATTTAATCGTCCCGGCTGTTGAGGTTTGCCTTGCTGCAACCAAAGCTCTCTAGACTGACCTCCCCGCCAGGCCTTGGTTGTGAAACCTAGAATCTCGACTTTCACCGAGCAACGCTCGAGGGTACGGCCTAAAATATCAGCACACATCGCCGCGATCGAAATCGACCTGCCTCGCATAGAACCTGAACTATCAATTAACACCGAGACCACTGTATCTTTAAATTTAGTTTCTTTTTCTTGTTTGAAGGCGAGCGATGAGAACGGATCTATAATGATGCCCGGCAATCTCGAGGTGTCTAAAACCCCCTCTTCCAGATCAAATTCCCAAGAGCGACTTTGCTGAGCCATCAACTTTCGCTGCAACCGATTAGCCAGTTTGCTGATGATGATCTGCGAATTTTGCAAGTACTGATCTAGGACACCACGCAGCCGATCAAGTTCTTCGTCATCACAAAGTTGGTCTGCAAACACCACCTCATCAAACTCGCTGGTATAGGCTTGATAGGCAAAAGTCTTGGGTCTTAGCCAATTTTTTTGCGTGTCTCCATCCGGCGGGGCCCCAGCATCTTCTTCAGAGCCATCAGTTTCAGCCAGTTCCATTGTTTCCATATCGACGGGGACTTCCCCTTCGATCGCATCCGCTAAGTCTCCTTCAGCACCTTGGTCCTGATCAGCGCTATCATCACCCGCCTCAGCTTCGGTTTCCGTCTCGTTATCTTCATATTCATCGCTATCACCCCCTTGCTCTTCTTGTCCAAAATCATCGGCAAGTCCGAGATCTTGAATGAGCGATTTTGCGATGTCACGAAAAGCCACTTGATCAAAAATTTTATCTTCGAGTTCACTCAGGTCAGTGCCAATGTGATCCTCAATATGGCTGCGCCAGGGGTCAAGGACTCGACTTGCTGACTCAGGAAGTGCACGGTCAATCAGTTTTTCCCGGAGAAATAAACCAACCGCTTCTCCCAGAGGTGCGTCCTCAGTGTCGGTGATCTCGTAGGCACCCTGCTCTTGTAACGCACCGTCCAGTTGATGATGAAGGTTGTTCTCGACGCCCCGCATAAGGTGGGCACCGATCGCCGCTACTCTGGTTTCTTCGACCGCATCAAACAGCGATTGCGCAACACCAGAGTCTGGGCGCGCCTCGTTGTGCAACACATCGTCATGATATCGGGTACGCAGCGCAAATCGATCTGCTGTGCCTCGCAAGGCTGCAAGCGCATCCTCATCAACCCCCACCTCTGGTACCGGGATCCGAGCCTTATTACCCTGAATAAAAGGTTTACCCCGCCCGAAGGTCACAGACAATTCATCGTTACCTGAGATGGCGCGCATTGTCGCCGTCACCGCTTGGCGAAATACTTCTGAGGCGTCATCCAACTGGCCTGTCATTGCACTCTCAGCCTGCTAAAACGACATTTGCTGTCGACTCGGGCAACTCCTCTCCCATACAGCGCTGATAGTATTCAGCTACAATGGGACGCTCGGTCTCATCGCACTTGTTCAAGAAAGTCAGCCGAAATGCAAAACCGAGGTCGCTAAACACTTGGGCATTTTCCGCCCACATAATGACTGTACGTGGCGACATGACAATCGAAATATCTCCGTTCATAAATCCTTGCCGCGTTAAGGCCGCAACCGAGACCATATGTGCAATGGTTTTAGGGTCTAAGTTGGGTTGCTTAGCTTTAACGATCTCAACCTCATTCTCATGGGGGAGATAGTTCAGCGTCGAGACGATATTCCATCGATCCATTTGTCCCTGATTGATCTGCTGAGTACCGTGATAAAGCCCTGTGGGATCACCTAAACCAATAGTATTGGTTGTCGAAAACATTCGAAAGCTCGGATGCGGGCTGATCACCCGGCTCTGATCCAACAAAGTTAATTTACCTTCGACTTCGAGGACTCGCTGAATCACAAACATCACATCTGGCCTACCGGCGTCATACTCATCAAATACAATGGCGCAGGCTCTTTGCAGCGCCCAGGGCAGCAACCCTTCTTTAAATTCTGTGACCTGTTGCCCGTCTTTAAGCACGATGGCATCTTTGCCAACAAGATCCATACGACTTACATGGGAGTCAAGATTGATTCTTATGCATGGCCAATTCAGCCGGGCTGCGACCTGCTCAATATGTGTCGACTTGCCTGTGCCATGGAAGCCCTGAACCATACAACGGCGGTTGTGCGCAAAACTCGCCAAAATTGCCAGGGTTGTTTCTCGATTAAACAGATAAGTTTCATCGATCGCCGGAACGTGCTCAGAGGGATTCTTGAACGCCGGCACTGAAAGATCTACATCGAGCCCGAAGGTCTCTCTTACGGAAACTTCAGTGTCTGGAATACCGTCTCCAGCCAACGCGCCTTTTTGCTCTGCCATATCTAAACCTTAGTAAAATTGTTGCGCTAAAGACCGCAACATCATGCTTTCGGCCACTCCTGCTGGGGACCTGTTAACGGGGATTGTGGGCTATTCACTTGTGCTTCACGCATCTACCAAGAGCGCTTCTGAGCCCGCCGATATCGGAGAACCCTAGAATAGCGATTTGTCCTGCAAAATACCACGTCAGCACCGGCTTCTGCTACCATCTAACGTGATTAAAAGAAATCCAAGCTCATGCCAAAGATATATATGATTCGTCATGGCGAAGCCAGCGCCTCGTTCACCAGCGATAAAGATCCAGGTCTCAGCACATTGGGACATAACCAAGCGGCCAGGGCCGCTAAAGACCTTGAGACCGTCTCGATCAGCACCTTAATCTCAAGCCCTCTTCGGCGGGCCCAAGAAACGGCCGCGCCCTTAGCAAATCGGCTCGGCAAGCTCGTTGATATTGATACTCGGGTTGCTGAAGTCCCGAGTACAGGTCTTAGTCTAGAAGCGCGAGGGCCCTGGCTCGCAAAGGTGATGCAAGGCCTCTGGCGGGATCAATCAGAGCAACTGCTGCAATGGCGGCGAGATATGGCCGAGGCGCTCATCGCCTGCAATGAAGACACGGCCATTTTTTCACATTTCGTGGCGATTAACGCTATGGTTGCTTTCGCCACGGACAATCCAGCCGTGATGGTCTTTCGTCCAAATAATGCGAGCATCACGGAATTCTCGGTACATGATGGCAAACTTACTTTGGTGGCGCTGGGCGAGGCGGCCGCTACTCGTGTCAATTAGTATGCCGTACGGCTAACCAAAGGGGTTATGGCATGCCCAGCTAATCGGAGTGACACCTCAGTTAGCAAATCCCAAGGGTCGCCGACCATTGCACCTTTTACCATCGCGTCAACATCTCCCAATTGCGCGTGAATCGCCCTTAATTCTGAGAACGATGTCCGTCTAAGCATTCGCTGAATTAAAGCGCGTCTTTTAGGCCACACACGAGCGCTCTGAATCGCTGCTTCCAAGCCTTGATCTTTTGTTTCATCTAATATGCCTAACAGCAGCCTAAGCTCTCTGGACAAAACCCCAGTAATCAGCAGTACCTCAGTACCCTCGTGCTGCAAACCATTTAGCACCCGTAAGCTACGAGCAGCTTTACCCATGAGCGCTGCATCCAGCCATTGATAGACGTCATATCTTGCGTGATCTGCAACGCTACCTTGGATATCTTCAAGTGATATTTTATTGCCATCTACTGCTAACAATAATCGGTCAAGCTCTTGCACTGCCGCTAACAAATTTCCTTCGACCTTTGCGGCGAGCGCCAACAGAGCATCCCGATCAATCTGGTAGCGTTTTCGAGTGATACGCTGCTCTAGCCAACGGGGTAAGTCTTTGGCCTCGATTGGCCAAACTTGAATAAAAGTGCCTGCTGCTTCCAAAGCCTTAAACCATTTCGATCTCTGAGCTGCTGCATCAGCTTTTGGCATACTGATGAGGATCGCAAGATCATCCCCAGCTTCAGCCAACGCCATCAGGTGGGCTGCCGCTTTGTCCGGTTGCTTTGCGCTATTCAAGCGTAGCTCGATCAGCTTCTTATCAGCAAACAAGGATAAATTGTTGACGCTGAAGTGTAGCGACTGCCAATCAAATCCAGCTTCAACATGAAAGAGATCTCGTTCAACAAAACCCTCAGACCTAGCTTTGTCACGGATTTGATCGCAAAGCTCTTGCTGCAGGAGTGGCTCATCGCCGCTAACTAAGTAAAGACGTCCCAGGCCCTTCGTTAGCGCTGCGGGTAATTTTTCTGGGTAGAGCTTCATGTAGTCTCTCTTATACGCCGGATATTTTTGCCAAAAGCCTATTTTTCGGTTCGCTTCATCACCGCCTCTATACGATAGCCAATTCGACGCACCAGCTCCATTTGAAGCGGCGCTTTGAGGGCTTTTTCAGCTTGATAGGCTGCCACTAGGCGGCGATTATCCCGAGTGAAATGTTCTCGCACAGTGAAGACCTCTTGATCGATGAAAAGGTCGCCGGAAGGATTCTCTAAAGACACCACCCAACTCAATACCAATTCAAATTCCGCCATATCTTCAAAGGCCGCAACAGCGATTGGCACCTTTTGATATCGCTCTTCTAACAAAGTGAGCTGCCACCGATTAGAAGTATCGGACTGATCGACAGAAGGGTCTACCAGCGCTTGCTCGAGGGCTTTTTGCATATCGGTTTCAAGAGATCGGTCAGCAACCACTACCGCAAGGTCTAACTGCACTTTTGGCGCTGCGATCTGATACCCACAACCTACAACTAGGCTAATGACTCCGGCAGCGATCAACCAGCGCATCAATTAACGACAAAATTAATCAATTTTTTAGGCACAAAGATGACCTTTCGCACCGTTTTACCTTCGAAGTAACTATCCAGGTTTTGCATCTCTTTGACTCTCTGCCGAACCAAGGCTTCATCGGCGTCAACCGACACTTCGAATTTAGCTCTTAACTTGCCGTTGATTTGTACCACGAGCTCAACAGATGATTTTACGAGCGCTTGATCATCTGTAGGTAACCATCGCGCCCGGGTAAAGTCATCTCCCGTTAATACCTCCCAAAGCTTACTCGAAATGTGCGGCGCGATGGGCGACATTACCATCACTGCCACTTCAAGCGCCTCTTGTCGCACTGCTTGAGCTTGGCTGGAGCGACCTTTGTATTTCTGAAAGGTATTGACCAAGGTCATGGCCGCTGCGATGACCGTATTGAAGGCAAGTCTTCTATTAAAATCATCGAAGGCTTTGCTGAGCGTTTCATGGGTCACCCGTCGGAGGGCCTTGTCGTCATCATCAAGGGCCACGAAATCGATAGCGGGCGGCTTGGGCATCTTTGCATGCTCATAAACAGCGGCATAGAGCTTTGATCGCAACCATTTAAAAGCAGATTCGACCCCATTTTCGGACCACTCAAAACTTTGATCCGGCGGCGCAGCGAACATCATCGCCATTCGAACAGCGTCAGCACCAAACCGGTCGATGAGATGCTGCGGGTCCCCCGCATCGCCTGCTGATTTAGACATTTTGCTACCATCTTTTAACACCATGCCTAGGGCCAGCAAGTTTTGAAAGGGTTCGTCGCCCTCTAAAAGACCCTGATCACGCAACACTTTGTGAAAAAATCGAGCATACAGTAAATGCAAGATCGCATGCTCTTCACCACCTACATAATGATCAACTCGTTGCCAGTACTGCACGCGCTCATCGAGCATTTGAGCATCGGCATCGTTGGACATAAACCTTGCGTAATACCAGCTTGACTCCATAAAGGTATCAAAGGTGTCAGTCTCTCTTTCCGCAGCGCCACCACACTCGGGGCACGCAGTCTTAGACCAATCAGGCATAGCTTTCAAGGGCGAACCCACCCCATCAAATTGCACATCCACAGGCAATTCAACGGGTAAGTCCTGCTCCGGCACTGGCACAGCGCCGCACTGATCGCAGTGAATAATGGGAATAGGACAACCCCAATATCGTTGTCTGGATACGCCCCAATCGCGCAACCGATAATTGGTCTGGCGTTTCCCTAGTCCTTTCTCAGTGAGGGCCTTCGCAATCGCATCAAACCCTTCCTTAAAATCTAGCCCATCAAACGGTCCGGAATTGATCAGCACATTTTTGGACGTGATTGCGCCCGAAGCGATCGTTTCTTCCGGCAGACTGGAGCGAATCACTTGCTTAATGGGCAGCTGGTATTTTTGCGCGAACTCCCAATCCCGCTGATCATGGCCAGGAACAGACATGACCGCCCCAGACCCGTACTCCATTAGCACGAAGTTGCCTATCCAGATCGGGATCGGTTCATCTGTCAGCGGATGGCGGGCAACGTAACCAGAATCCATGCCTAACTTTTCCATCTTAGCCATCTCGGCTTCGGCAACTTTGACCTTCTGACAATCGTCTAGAAATTGCTGAATCTCTGGACTTGTTTCTGCGGCTTTCAGTGCGATTGGATGCTGGGGGGCTACCGCAAGATAAGTCACGCCCATGAGCGTATCTGGACGCGTGGTATACACTGTGACGCCATCGAACTCGGGCATCGGGAACGTTAACTCAAGACCCTCTGAACGTCCGATCCAGTTGCGCTGCATTAATTTGATCTTATCAGGCCACCCCGGCAAATCGTCGAGACCACTGAGCAACTCTTCTGCGTAATCGGTTATCTTTACGAACCATTGAGCCAGCTGCCTGCGCTCAACAGGAGCCCCAGAACGCCAGCCCTTACCATCGACAACCTGCTCGTTGGCCAGCACTGTTTGATCGACCGGGTCCCAATTAACCCAGGCAGCCTTTTTGTAGACCAAACCCTGACGAAACATCTGGGTGAACAGCCATTGCTCCCAGCGGTAATACGATGGATCACAAGTTGCAAATTCTCGAGACCAATCGTAAGCAAAACCCAGACGCTGCATCTGTTGCTTCATGTGCGCAATATTATTGCGCGTCCAACGCGCAGGCGATTCTTGATGCTTGATCGCGGCATTTTCAGCAGGTAACCCAAAGGCGTCCCAACCCATAGGTTGAAGCACCGCTTTGCCGTTTAGCCGTTGGAAGCGAGCGATCACATCACCTAAGGTATACGTTCTCACGTGCCCCATGTGCAGTTGCCCGCTGGGGTAGGGAAACATTGACAGGCAGTAAAATTTTTCTTGTCCTGGCTGCTCCGTGACCTTAAAAGAGGCTTGTGAATGCCATCTAGCCTGCTCTTCTAACTCTAAGGACTGAGGGTCATAGATGTCTGGCAAAGTTTTTCGTACCATTTTACGCCGCCTTCAAACGAGTAACGCATTGTACCTTATGGCTGCAAGATGGGGCTAACCAGGCCTCTGTTTTTTCACCTTCAGAGCAAGAGCCCCTAGCAGCAAGCCAATCAGAACTAAAACGATCGGCCAATGTCCGAGCTGACCATAGAGTGTTTGGCCTTTGAATAGCGGAACCCTCGAAACTAAGACCCCGGCGACATACCGGGGCAACTGGTCTTGGACCATCCCTTTTGACGAGATGAAAGCGGTAACGCCATTGTTGGTCACCCGGAACAGACTGCGTCCCAGCTCTCGGGCACGCATTTGTGCAATTTGCAAATGCTGCATCGGACCTATGGATTCGCCAAACCAAGTATCATTACTAATCGTGATCAAAAGTGCCGGATTCGCGAGGGTTTGTCTGACTAGCTCTGCATCAGAAATTTCGTAACAAATCGACAACGATATCGCTCGCCCGCCAACTTCGATTGCGGGTTGCCGCCAAGGCCCCGGCTGATTGTAAGACATCGGCAAATCAAAAAACGCAATGGAGCCACGCAATAGCGGCGCAAGTGGTACGTACTCACCAAAAGGTACGAGATGGCGCTTTTGGTAATCCCCTTTTGCCAGTCCTAGACCCCGCACGCCATTAAAATATCCATTTTCATCTCGGCTTGGCAAGCCCACAAGCAAGCCTTGATTTTCTGCGATCATAGCTTCATCGAGTGCGCTCAATTTGTCTTCGGCAAGGTCAGCAAATCGAGTAAAGGATGCTTCTGACCAAACCACTAAATCTACCGGCGGCAAATCTGCCATTAACCCCTGATGTCGAGATAAATTACTGTCAAATTGTTGAGGCTGCCATTTCGTGTGTTGATCAAGGTTCGCCTGAATGCCGGCGACCTCTAAGAAACCATCCGGTTCAACGAAGCGGGCGTTATTCAGGAGCGCTGTGGTGGTCACCAGTGCAAGCAAACAGATTAAGTGCAATTTATGTGGCTTTATCAGCGCTCTGCCTAACAATTCTGCTGCAAGCACCACCACAAAACTGACCAAAAGCACGCCTCCGATGGGCGCCCAACTGCCAATCCAAGTGTCAGCGTGTGCGTAGCCAACATATAACCAAGGGAAGCCTGTCAAAAACCAGCCGCGAAACCACTCACCGAGCACAAATGTGATGGAAAACCAAGGTACGCGGGTTAGCGGGTCACTGTTTCGAACATAACCAAGGAGTAATCCCTGGGGGATAAACGTCAAAGACCACAGCAATACGAATAGCAGGGTCATGGCACCCGCCAAGAGCGGCGAGGCGCCACCATAGGTATGAATACTGACGTAGATCCAGGAGACACCACATCCAAAGAGACCCAACGCAAAACCATAATGCATCAAGCCTTGCCTAGCCAGACTGCCTTTGGTCGCCAACCAATAAAAAAGTGTCAGCGAGACGACACCAGAAGGCCAAAAGCCAAAGGGAGCAAAACTAAGCACTTGTAGCGCGCCTGCAACCATCGCGAGCCAAAAGTGCCAAGGCAGTCGGTTAATCACGTCTTTAGTCCAAACTTCGACGTGCAACCTGAAGCAAATGAATTCTACGATTGTCGGCGTTTAGAACACGGAACTCGAAACCCTCGATCACAACCTGGTCGTCTCGATTAGGCAATCGACCAATACGATTCATCATCAATCCACCGATGGTATCGAATTCATCGTCGGAGAACTGACTATCAAAGGCAAGATTAAAATCTTCGATGGTAGTCAATGCTTTAACGGTATAAGTGCCATCGACATGTTGCTTTATAAAATCGTCTTCATCGTAATCGAATTCATCTTCTATATCTCCCACGATCTGTTCGAGCACGTCTTCGATGGTAATAATGCCACTCATACTGCCGTACTCATCGTAAACGATGGCCAGATGATTGCGATTGGCCCTAAACTCCTGAAGCAGGACATTCAAGCGTTTGCTCTCCGGAATCCCAGGCGAGGGTCTCAATAAATCTCGCAAGACAAAGCGCTCAGACCGATCCGGATGGGCGAGAAACAAAAGATCCTTTGCCAATAAAACACCCAAGACATCATCGTTGCCGTCGCCAAGTATCGGAAACCGCGAATGGCCGCTTTCTATGACACCCGTTAGTATCTCTCCGGCAGTCTGGTCAATTCGAAAAAACACCACCTGAGACCTCGGCACCATGATTTCTCGGGCCTTGAGATCTGAAACCGTCAGCGCACCTTCGATAATTGATAAGGCTTCGGCATCTAGCAGTTCCCTCTGTTCGGAGGCTCTTAAAACCTCAAGCAGCTCTGCTCGGCTGCTGGGCTCACCCGTCAGCGCCATGGATAGACGCTCTAGCCAAGACCGGCTTTGCTCAGGCTTTGTATCGTGCTCACTCATTGCCTATTGCCTCGTAAGGGTTTTTGATTCCGATTGTGCCCAACATTTTGGTCTCGAGTGACTCCATTTCTAAAGCATCGCTTTTGGTCTCATGATCATACCCAACCAAATGCAAAATTCCATGAAGGGTCAGATGCAAGTAATGGTCAGCAATGCGCTTTTTTTGATCCATTGCTTCGTCACATATCAGAGGCGAACAAATCACCAAATCTCCTAAGTAAAAGCTATTTTGATCGTCCCAAACCCCGGCAACGAACGACAACACATTGGTCGGACCATCACGCCCTCGATACGCACTGTTGAGTTCCTGCGACTCGGTGATATCTACAAACCGTTGACAAAGGGATATCTCTCTTGGCGCCTTTTCATCCGGGTAGACCAATCGCAAACGCCGCTCGAGTTCTGACCAGAACGCTTCCACCATTTCGCTGATCTGTTGGGTAGCTCGCGCCGCATCGATATCGCTTGGTCTTAGATGAGTTTGCTGAAAATCCAGTGCTATTCGCGCCATGATTGCTGCTCTGGTTCATCTGGCATCAATGCTACTTGTCCTCGAAGGCTTGATAGGCCTCAACGATTCTCTGAACTAGGGGATGCCTAACCACATCTCGGGAGGAAAAATGGGTAAAAGACAAGCCATTAACCTCACTCAAAACATTGATGACATGCTTTAAACCGGACTGGGTTCGCGGCGGCAAATCGACTTGGGTCACGTCTCCAGTGACAACCACCGTCGAGCCAAATCCGATTCGAGTCAAAAACATTTTCATCTGCTCTACTGTCGTGTTTTGACTTTCATCGAGGATAATAAACGAGTCATTTAGCGTTCTACCCCGCATATAGGCTAACGGCGCGACTTCTATGAACCCCTTTTCGATCAACTTCTCCACCCGCTCAAAACCAAATAGCTCATACAAGGCGTCGTACAAAGGCCGTAGATAAGGGTCGATCTTTTGACTCAGATCGCCTGGGAGGAAACCGAGCTTCTCGCCGGCCTCGACCGCCGGCCGAACAAGGAGAATTCGTCCTACCCGCTCCTGCTCAAACGCCTCTACCGCACAGGCTACCGCCAGATAAGTTTTGCCCGTCCCCGCTGGGCCAATCCCAAAATTTATATCGTGGGTTCTAATGGCCCTTACGTAGTCGTTTTGATTCTTTCCCCGTGGCTTAATAGATTTTCGGCGTGTTTTGATCAACGCAAAGACTTGCTCCTCTGCCGTCGTTAGCGCGTCCACGCCAGATTCCTGAAGGAACAAATTCAGCGTCTCACCGTTCAATTGCGTGCCATTGATCACTTCTCGATATAAATGCTCCAGCAACTCCACAGTCGCAGCGGCAGCCTTGGCTTGCCCGCTGACTTCAAATTCATGACCGCGATTCTTAATTTTCACTCCGATCCGGGACTCGATCTGACGCAAGTGCTTATCAAAAGGACCGCAAAGGTCAGCGAGACTTTCCGATCGGTTCGGCTCAAGTTTCAGAACTTTGGCAACCACCGTATCAGTCGCTTCATCTGGTACCGACGAAATACTCAAATTGCCACTCCTTTATCTATCGCTTCTACCCATTGCCCTCGCAAGGAATTCGGTAATGCCTCAGTGATTGCTATTTGACTGAAGCCGCCAATAATTGATCGATCGTCGGCACTGAAATTAACCACTCGATTGTTCTCTGTTCGCCCCTGCAATTGTCCCGGGTCCCGTTTTGACACGCCAGTAACCAAAACCGATTGGGTCGTGCCGACCATTTTCCGACTGATCGACATAGCCTGTTGTAGAATTCTTCCCTGCAACACCGATAACCGCATCTTTTTCACCGATTCAGGCGTCTCATCGGTTAGATCGGCTGCCGGCGTACCAGGCCGTGCGCTGTAGATAAAACTGAAAGAATGATCAAAACCAATCTCTTCAATGAGCGCCATGGTGGCCTCAAAGTCCTGTTCGGTCTCTCCTGGAAAACCAATAATGAAATCTGAAGACAAACTGATGTCGGGCCTAATGGTTCTTAGCCGACGGATCTTAGACTTGTATTCGAGCACCGTATGTCCACGTTTCATTTTCGCCAGAATACGATCGGAACCACTCTGAACCGGTAAATGTAAGTGACTGACCAATTCTGGCACTTCTGCATACAAATCGATCAAGCTGTCTGTGAATTCGACGGGATGCGACGTCGTATATCGGATGCGATCTATACCCGGTATCTCGGCAATGACTGCAATCAAGTAGGCTAAGTCGGCCAACTGACCAGCTTCGGTAGGCCCACGGTAGGCGTTCACATTTTGGCCCAGCAGATTTACTTCCCTGACGCCTTTTTCAGAAAGCTGGATCACCTCTCGAACCACATCCACCAAAGGTCGGCTGACCTCCTCACCCCGGGTGTAAGGTACCACACAGAAAGTACAGTACTTACTACAACCTTCCATAATCGAGACAAAAGCAGAAGGTCCGTCAACAGAAGGTTCTGGCAAACGATCGAATTTTTCGATTTCCGGAAAACTGACATCAATAACCGGCTGCGCTTGCACCCTATTGGTCTCCAGCATAGCCGGCAATCGGTGCAGCGTCTGAGGGCCAAAAATCAGATCGACATATGGCGCTCGTGTCCGAATGGCCTGCCCTTCCTGACTGGCAACACAGCCTCCAACGCCAATTTTCAATGACGGGTTGGCCTCTTTAAGTTTCTTCCATCGACCCAACTGATGAAACACCTTCTCTTGGGCTTTTTCCCGGATCGAGCAAGTGTTCAGCAAGAGGAGATCTGCCTCCTCCTCCGTGTCGGTTACGATGTAGCCGCCGGTTTGTCCGAGAAGATCTGCCATTTTTGATGAGTCATACTCATTCATTTGGCAGCCATGAGTTTTAATAAATAGCTTAGGCTGGTTGGTCAAAATGTGCGTCACAAAAGAACTGAACTATCCATTATATTCTGCATAGCTCAGAACCACTAGCTACTTGAAATAACCCTACGGAGACCTGATATTACTGCCAAATGGGGCTATACTGCAGCCTCCAACGACCTAATCTCATTGAGATATCTCCTTCGAATTCGAGTCACAGACCTATGCCAAACCAACCTACCTACAAAGTAATTTTCTACAATCAGGGCCAGATTTTTGAGATGTTCGCAAGACAAATCTATCAATCAGACCTGTATGGCTTTATCGAAATCGAGGAACTGGTCTTTGGCGAAAGATCCGGCGTCTTGGTCGATCCCAGCGAAGAAAAACTCAAAGCCGAATTCGAAGGCGTCAAGCGCAGCTATCTCCCGATGCACGCCATTGTACGAATCGATGAGGTTACTAAGGAAGGCGTCGGTAAAATCACCGAGGCAAAGGGTAACGTCGCACCCTTTCCAATGCCCGCATTTACCCCAAAAGGCAGCAGTCAAGACTAGCTTGGTTTATGCATCCTGGAATCCATCGCCTGCGACAGCCTGAGAGGGTCGCTTTTCAGTCCAGTGACGGCAACCATGCGACGACCTACGGCGAGCTCGACCGCCTCTCCAATCAAACTGCGCATTACCTTTTTGACTTAGGTCTTAGGCCTCGTGATGGCATTGCCATTTTGCTCGACAATGATCTACGGTTTTTAACCATCGCTTGGGCCGCTCAACGGTCCGGCCTTTACTACACGCCAGTGAGCATCTTGTTTCAGGCAGCGGAAATCGGCTACATCCTAGAAAATTGCGATGCGAAAGTATTATTCACCAAAATCAGCATTCTAAAGCAGGCTAAGGTAGCGCTGCCGGAGGGATTACAAGTTGTTACCCTCGATGAAAGTCCCTACCCCAATTGGTATGACGCCATAGCGCACTATCCTTCCTCCGACCGAGCTGATGCCTGCGAAGGCGCTGAGATGATCTACTCTTCCGGCACCACAGGGCAACCGAAGGGAGTCCGCTTTGACCTGCCATTACATGCCCTGGGTACCGTGTCTCCGCTCATCCAAAAACGAATAGAGTTGCATGAGGTCAACGAGCACACTCGATATCTATCGACAGCGCCGCTCTACCACTCTGCACCCCTACGATATAACTTAATGGTTTCTAGGCTTGGGGGTACCTCGGTGATCATGCCTAAATTTGACGCTGAGGAGGCACTGGCACTCATCGAACGCCACCGGATTACGCATAGCCAGTGGGTACCTACCATGTTCAACCGTCTCTTGGCGCTACCTGAGTCGGTGCGCACAAAATACGATCTAAGCAGCTTGAAATACGCCATACATGCGGCAGCACCCTGCCCAGTGACCGTTAAAAATGCCATGATCAAGTGGTGGGGACCAATTCTCTATGAGTATTATTCTGGCACCGAATCTAATGGCTCAACGGCCATAACCAGCGCTGAATCTCTCACCCATCCCGGTAGCGTTGGTAGGGCCTTTCATGGGCAGATCAAAATATTAGATGAGAATTTTAACGAGCAAGCCACTGGCGAGGTTGGCACGGTGTATTTCGCGGGCGGCACTGATTTCAGTTATCACAAAGACCCAGAAAAAACTCAAGCCGCTCGATCGCCACAGGGCTGGACAACTCTGGGCGATGTCGGGATTGTCGACGCAGACGGCTATCTCTATCTGAAGGATCGAAAGTCTTTTATGATCATCTCCGGCGGCGTCAACATTTACCCACAGGAAATCGAAGATTGTTTAGTGCGTCACGAAGCTGTCATCGACGCTGCAGTTTTTGGGGTTCCTGATCCTGACTTTGGCGAGGCGGTTAAGGCCGTTGTTGAGCTTAAAACTCACTATCAAAATCATGATAGCGAGCGCTTAAAAATCGCTTTGAGGGATCATTGCCGGGCTCATCTATCCCATGTCAAATGCCCTAAAAGTATCGACATCACCGATGCTTTGCCTCGGCATCCAACGGGCAAATTGTATAAATCCGTGCTTCGGGCGCCTTACTGGCGGGGTCACGCCTCGTCAATCATCTGAATCCGACCATAGGGCCATCTCCAGAGGCGGGGCGCGGGAGATAAGCGTCTCTAAAGACAGGTCGCTATTAGGAAATCGGAAATCTGGCAATAGAGTGATCAATGGTTCTAGGACAAAACGGCGAGCGAAGGCTCGCGGGTGGGGCAGAATAAGTTCATCAGTACGGCAAACCGCATCACCACAACTGATCAAATCAAGATCCAATGTTCGGGCAGTGTTTTTCCCGTGGACCTGTGGACGACCAAACTCGATTTCGATCGCCTGCAGGTTTCGTAACAATCCAAGCGGGGGCAAGCTGGTGTCAAACACGACAACGGCATTGGCAAAATCATAGGCCTCTTCGGTCATTTCAACCGCAGGCGTACGAAATATCGGTGAATTATCAAATCCCTGTGGAAATATCCGTGCCAGTGCAATGATTGCCGCCGACACTTGCGTATGTGGCGCGTTTAGGTTGCTCCCTAAAGCCACAATCGCTTGGTTCATATTCCTACTCGACAAGATCCTTATCCCCCTTCATTTTGATCACCCAAAGATGCTGGATTTGTGCTAATTTGGTCGCAAATGATTTGTCATAGGAAGCCTCACCATGAAAGCAGCTGTTTTAAGAGCACAGAACCAACCAATGGAAATCGAAGATGTCCAAATATCCAAGCCCGGCCCGCGGGAGGTTCTGGTTAGACCCATTGCTGCCGGCGTCTGTCATAGTGACCTTCACTTTCTAGATGGGTCTTATCCCTATATGCTGCCGACCATATTAGGTCATGAAAGCGCGGGTGTCGTCGAGGCCGTTGGTAAAGATGTCACTTACGTGAAAAAAGGTGACCATGTGATTACCTGCCTGTCAGCATTTTGTGGCCACTGCAACAAGTGCTTAACCGGCCATCTGTCTCTGTGTCAAAGCCCAGAAGTCTCACGAACCGAGCAAGAGGAGCCGAGATTGAGCAGCGGAGGTGAAACCGTGCATCAGTTTCTAAATCTCTCATCCTTTGCCGAGCTGATGCTGATCCACGAGCACGCCCTCGTCAAAATCCGAGAGGACATGCCCATGGATCGGGCTGCATTAATCGGATGCTCCACCACAACCGGCGTTGGCGCCGTATTCCATACCGCAGGGGTTGAGCCGGGCTCTATTGTTGCGGTTATCGGTTGTGGCGGGGTTGGTCTCGCTGCAATTAATGGTGCTGCGATTGCGGGCGCCTCGATGGTGATCGCCGTCGATATGGTCGATAGTAAATTAGAATTGGCTAAATCGGTCGGGGCAACCCATACCATCAATGCCAGTTCAGGCAATGCCGTCGGCGAAGTTATCGAACTCACCAAAGGCGGCTGTGATTACACCTTTGAGGCCATCGGCCTTAAATCAACGGCCGAGCAAGCCTTCCAGATGCTGTGTAGCGGTGGTACCGCGACGGTTATTGGTATGATTCCGGTAGGCACAATGGTGGAACTTCATGGTGTCGATTTCTTAATGGAGAAAAAAATTCAAGGTTCAAATATGGGATCAAATCGATTCCGAATTGATATGCCGCGTTTTGTCGATTTTTACCTAGGCGGCAAGCTCCACCTCGATCAAATGATTTCGAAACACATCAAACTCGCTGATGTTAATGAGGCGCTTGCGGCGCTCAAGACTGGCGAGGAAGCCCGTCACGTCATTATGTTTGATCAGTAGAGGTACCCATGGGCAAGGAGACCATTTATTCAGAAATCACGGGTACGGTCTGGAAGGTGCTCGTGTCTAAAGGGGACACAGTGTCGAACGAATCCGAACTTATCATCCTTGAATCCATGAAAATGGAGATCCCGGTTGAGAGCACAACTGGTGGTACGGTGACCGACATATTAGTCAAGGAGGGTGACCCTGTCGAAGAAGATCAAGCTTTAGTGATTATCGAATCTGATTAATCCCCAGTGAATAGCGCCGTCGTACGCTCACGAAAGGCTTCCATGGCTCGGGCCCTGTCCTCGGTCGTTGCAGTCAGTAGATTTTGATCTGCATCCATGTGCAACACGGCTTGATCTAACGCGCCGCTTAGCTGATTTATCGTCTGCTTGATCATTTGTGTTGCGACAGGGGGTTGTTTTGCGTAGGTCTCAGCGAGCGCCAGTGTCCGCTCAGCAAGCTGGCTCAGCGGTACGACCTCGTCAAATAATCCCCAATTCAAAAGCGTTTGTGCTTCTAAATGCTCACCTAACATAATCATGCGCTTGGCCTTGGCTGGGCCAACCAACCGTTGGCAAAGGCCCACCGATTGCCACATCAAATTCATTCCCAGATTCACTTCGGGATAGCCCGCCACAGTATTGTCGGCAGCAATTCTAAAATCGCAGGCGGTAGGGATACAAAGACCTCCACCAAGAGCAGCCCCATGAACCGAGGCTATTGTGACTTGAGGGATGCTGATAATTGCATTTAGCATTCGTCCTCCCAGCTGGGCGTCGCGGCGAGCTTGTACTAAGGGCACATTGGCTTTGGGTGCTGCTTTTAGATCTGCGCCAGCTGAAAAATGCTTACCCTGTCCCCGAATCACAACCACTCGAGCTGGGTCATCAATCAGACCTCTGGCGAACGCTTCAATCTCTTCCATTAGACCAATGCTCAAGGCATTTAGTGCTTTCGGGCGATTCAAAGTCATAAACAAGATGTCACCAACTCGCTCACTGATCAACATTGACTGCATTGGGTACTACTCCGATTCTAGCGGTTCGAGCAAACTTTCTAAGGATTGGTTTAGGTCTTCAAAGGTACGCTGAGCAATTTGATAATCAAAAGCCTCAGTTGTTGTCGCTGCCACGACCGGTGACGGGCTGATCGGTGTCCCAGAATTGTCTTCAATGTCGTTTTGCATTTCCACACGTAACCAGTATTGATCGGCAATCGCTGCTGTCTGTAGCCGTAACTCTCGGCCATCTGCAAGGGTGTAAACCGCCTCAGAAGGCGCACGCCATCGGTCAGGGTCATGCAGCGCTACGTCGCTGACAGAAAGCTGCGCGACTGCGGTGGCGAGCGTGACTAACACCGTGCTGTAACGAAGCGCCCGGCCCTCGGGCAACGCTTCCAGCGAAAGCTCTCCTTGATCATCTCGGATCACGCGGTAGGTCGCTTCATTTTTGACCGTCAAGTCAATACTCTGAATATCAGCCTCGGGTAAACGGATTAATTGAGTGGCCAACCAGTCTGCAGGGTTAGACGAGACTGAAAGCATAGCATCGATCAGCCAGACTTGGTCCTCTGAGGCCAACCTCACGAAGGTACCTGTGCCATTGGTCGACGCGTTACCGATGATCAGTTCTAAAGACCCTTCAGGTGTTGAAACGGTTATCACATGGCCTGCCTCAGGCGTGACACCTAACTTTGTGTGATTACCCGGGTTTGACGTTTTACGTTCTCGCTTTTTAGCGTCAGCGAGACCCACCAATAGACTCGACAAGCGCTTAAAATCCACCGGGTAACCGTGCCTGTCCGAAACTTGCCAACTGCCATCGACTTGACTCAAGTTGACCTTGCCACCTGCACTGCGAATCGCTACCCCAGATAAATTGGCGAGCTTAGCGGCAAATTCTGGATAAAAAAGCTGCCCCTCATCTTCTGTCGGCTTTTCTATTTGGTCTACAACGATCGCTAACACCATCCCTATGATCACAATGCCGATCAGCCAACCCCACTTACCCATGACTAACCCTCCCGCTTCGAGGTTCTGGCCCACACCAACAGTCCCAATAAAAGCGTCAACAACAGCGGCATGAGGCCAATATTGATCAACTTCAGGGATGACCCAAGAGCCTCTATCTCTTGGTCTAATCCATGTCGAACATCTCTCAGTTGCTTACGAATTCGCAGTTTTTCAGCCTGGAAGTTATCTATGGCCGCGGTTTGTTCAGGACTGAGTGATAGTCGCCCCTCTGCCACTTGCTGGGATTCTAAATCATTGAGGCGCTGCTCTGTTTCTGCTAATTCCAACTGCAGCTGATTCGCGCTTTGCAGATATTTTGCTTCCGCTTCTCTTTTTAAATCCTGCACAACATCAAAAGGACGCGTGTAACGGCCACGGCTACGCACGCTGATCAGATCAGCGCTTCCGGCCATGTAGTCAACCGCATTCACCAAAAAACTGCCATTGTCCGCCCAGGCGGTCGCAATCTGTTGACCAAAAAAATTCTGAACCTGCACCCATAGTCGATCGCTTAAAAGATCGGTATCACTGACTAAGATAACGTTTATCGGCACCAAATCAGAATTTCCATCTGCCTCAATCGAATTCGAATCTGGGGAGGAATCGGCTTGCCTTGGTGATGCTAAGAGCAGCGAACGCGGTAACCTACCGCTGAGCGCAATGCCAATATCGATAGTCTTCGCGCCCGGTGTAAAGCCCGCCTGCAGTTCATTTGGATCCCGTAAGAACTGAAACTGCCCGGCATCGAGGTTTGAGGCAAATTGCGAGGAAGATAACAAGCTCGTGACCGCGACCTTAGGTTCGTAGATGTCCAAGATACCGGCGCTTGCCACATTAATACTCTCTAAGCCGGTGGTGATCACTGCTTCGGCATTCATTTGCTCAGGACCGAGACCCAGAATCGCAAGATGCCTAACCGGCATACCGTCTGCACCGGCAACACTCAATGCCAGTTGTGCATCACCCAGGACTTCATTAGTTCTCAGGGTAATGCCCCAGTCCTCGGTTAGCCAATTAAGATCTGAAGACTGACCTGTTGGCAGACTTGGCATCATAGGATTGCTGCCGCCTTGATCGAGCTCTGCCAGCGGATCGATGAAACCAATCAATGCGCCGCCTCTGGCTAGGTGCTCTCTAATCGCGACTTGCATCGATGAGGAAACCGCTTTTGGATGTATCAAAAGCAACAGGTCGATATCTTCATCAATTTCTTCCGCTTCAGCGTCTATTTCTATGACTTCAAAAAGTCTTTCTAATTCAGCAATAACTTGCCAGCCGGGTTCCATCTGAAAGGTTTGGGGATTTAGTCGATCTTTTACCGGTAATGTCGACCAAAGGCCAATCTGCGGCTTCGCAGGCTGGGAGAGGCGATAGAGCATTTGGCTGATTTCATATTCTAAAAATGCTTCTTTGTCTGGTTGCAAAAATGTGATCACTTCAGTGCTGTCTAGCGAATTACTGCCAACAAGACCGAAATACAGTGATTCGCCCCCGGAGCCTACCGGTACTTTTTGAAGCCCGTAACGATCAGCATCGTCTTCTGACTCAGAGAATGGCTCTGGATCTATCCGACTCACTACTACTCGCCCCCCACTTAACGAGGCGTATTCTTCAAGCAATGAGTCAACTCGGTCCGCGTAAGTTCTTAACTGCGTCAGCTCGCGGCTACTCTCCTCAGAAAAATAAAAATAGATACGAACCGGCTCTTCTATCCCATCAACGATGGCTCTACTGCCATCGGAAAGCGTGAACAATTGTTGTTCAGTCAAATCGAGCCGAAAAGTTTTTAAATAAATATTACTGAACACAATGATGACAGCGAAAACACCAATGGCGATTGCTGCCGCCCGTATTGACCGAAATTTTTTCATGACATTCCTCTCTAATCGGCAGCTTTGGCAGCCAAGGCCAAGTGAGTCAGATAAAGCCATAACACCATCATGGCAAAAAAGTAGACAAGATCCGTCAAGGCAAGTACCCCTTTAGAGATCGCAATAAAGTGGGAGATGATGCTAAGCCCGGTTATCAAATCCAGCACCAAACTGGGGACCCAGCTTTCAAAAAAATTCAAGACCATTGGGAATCCTGCCAACACTAAAAACAAACACGTGATACCCGTTAAGATAAAAGCGATGATTTGGTTTTTGGTGAGTGCCGACATGCAGCAACCAATCGCAAGGAAGGCCCCTGACATCAACCAACTCCCCATATAGCCGGCCAAAATCGCGCCATTATCGGGTTGCCCCAAATAATTCACTGACAGCCAAATTGGAAAAGTCCCTACAAGCGCTAGCCCAACAAATGCCCATGCAGCTAAAAATTTGCCCAAAATTGCATCCCATAACGTAATCGGCAGCGTCAACAAAAGCTCTATTGAACCTGTTTTGCGTTCCTCCGACCAAAGCCGCATCGAGACCGCCGGTATTAGAAACAGGTAGAGCCAGGGATGGAAATTAAAAAACGGTAACAAATCCGCTTGTCCGCGTTCATAAAACTGGCCTAGGTAAAAAGTAAATGCGCTGGACAGCACAAGGAAAACTAAAATAAACACGTAAGCTAGTGGGGTTGCGAAGTAGCTGCTAAATTCCCGTTTGATGATGATCGATAATGCGTTCATCGCTGCGCCTCCAAAGTTACCTGTCGAAACACCTCATCGAGCTGCCCTTCATGTTGTTGCAGCTGTGCAACCTGCCACCCCTTGTCAGCAATCAGCATTTGAAGTGCCATCAAAAGGCCGCTCGATCCAGGAACAGGAAAAACCGTGACAAGACCGCCCTCAGCAATCTCTACTCGCTCACACTCAGATAACGCCTGGCAGGCAATCTTAAGTGCTTCGGGATCCAAATCATCGACTTTCAGACTGACCGCAAGATGATCTGCAGCGCGGGCTCTAAGGCCTTGCGGGGTATCGTCCAACACGATTTGGCCATCGCTGATAATCAGTGCCCGAGAACACACAGCGGACACTTCCTCTAAGATATGCGTCGAGATAATGACAATTTTTTGGTCAGATAAACTCAAGATCATCTCTCTGACTTGATGCTTTTGATTAGGATCTAAACCATCGGTAGGCTCATCCAAAATCAGTACATCAGGGTCATGGATCAAGGCTTGCGCCAGCCCCACGCGTCGTTTGTACCCCTTCGACAGCGTCTCTATCCGCTGGTCTAATACTTTGCGCAACGAGACCGTATCCGTTGCTCGATCTACCCACTGATTGCGAACAGTGCCCCTGGCGCCTCGAACTTCCGCAATAAACGTCAGAAAGTTTTTGACAGTCATTTCCTCGTAGCAAGGCGCGCCTTCGGGCAGATATCCTAGCCTTGTTTGGGCGGCCTGCCGAGCTGCGACTATGTCATGGCCATGAATCGAGACCTGACCAGACGAGGGGGTCAAAAACCCAGTGATCATTTTCATCGTCGTCGATTTCCCAGCGCCATTGGGTCCAAGGAATCCCAGAACCGTACCAGGGCCTACCTCAAAGCTCAGATCGTTAACGGCGGTTAAAGGCCCGAACTGCTTCACTAAATGACTCACTTTAATCACCGAATACTCCCGCTCTTGCTACTGTATCTTTATCTCTTGTTTACCTGTCCCAATGCCTGCCTCTAGCAGCTCGACGCTGCCTTACCTCTTTCAACACTGACCACCGATAGCCCTTCTCACTCATGTTGACTCATATCGTCATTGCCGACTTGTATCGGTCTATGCGTCGAGCAACTCTTTCGACCGCTAAACCTTGTAAAATCCAGACCTCGGCGTGCCCCACACTTCGCCATTAATTGCCACAATATGGGCAATTCGCTGTCTTTCAAGGAACACGTCCGACTATCTTAACTGCTCCTGTCGTTCAGTGACTCCTGGAACCTGCTATTGTTAAACTTTCGCTGCGTATTCGGGCTTAAAATCTGAATACGCAGCCCGTGTTTTGCCAAGGAAGCCAACTTTGAGACATTCATTTGAACCTAGCGGCATCATCTTTGATCTTGACGGTACCTTGCTCGATACCGAGCCGCTCTACACGTTGGCCACCCAAAAAGTGCTGGATCCGTTTGGTAAAACCTTTGATCTTGCCTTCAAGCGCACCATTGTCGGCCGAGAGGCAAAAATATCAGCTGCTATGACCGTTGCCGAGTACGACCTGGATATGTCCCCTGAGGCATTCCTTACCCAACGAGCAACTTATCTTCAGGTCATGTTCCCCGACGCTCGCCCGATATCTGGCGCTGAGCAATTTGTTAACCGACTTCACGCCTTAGGGCTGCCCATGGCGATTGCGACCAGCTCTTCGCGCGATATGTTCGAGCTTAAGCGATCAAAAAAGCCCTGGTTGCAAGCGATGGAAACTACCCTTTGTGGCGATGAGGTGCTCCACAGCAAGCCGGCGCCAGACATATTTCTGGCAGCAGCTAGCAAACTTGGGCTCGCCCCTGCTAAGTGTCTCGTATTTGAAGATGCCATAACGGGTTTCCAAGCAGCGAAAGCCGCAAATATGCCTGTGGTTGCGATTGATAACCCTTATCTTTTGGCCGCAGATCGGGACGAGGCGGATGGGCTAATCAAGGACTTTAAAAGCCTCCTCGACCCGAATCACACGACCTTCAGTGTTGAGTTAGCGCGCGCCTTTTGAATCTCCGTTTGAATTTCGCTTAGCCGTGCCTCGGTCAACGGATAGCGCCAAAGCAACGGCATCGCGACAAATTTGAACAAGGCAGGTATGACAGAATACAGACAGGCCAACCAGAGCAGCGACGAAGGCGAATTTGGGGAATTGACAGGATCCGCTAATGAATCGAAACCGAACAACACCGCTGTGCCAGTGCCGATGGTGATACCTAGCGCATAAGAGGCTTTTCTCGTCATACTCCAAATGGAGAAATACGCACCAGCTCTTTTTTCGCCCGTCTTCATGGTATCCAGATCAATCACGTCTGCGGCCATCGCTGCAGGCAGTGCCGCCAGGGCGCCGATTGCTGAACCTTTCAAACACATTATCACGATAAACAACAGAAACTTCCCAGTTTCCATACCTTCGAAACGCGTGACAATAGATGTATGCCAAGCCTCAGGCAAGAATGACAGCACTAGGGGAATCTCGAAGGCGGTAAACCAATTCCCTGGGGCGAGTGCGATTAACGGGATAAAACAGGACCAGAGCGCATACCAGCCAATAGCAAACATGGTTGCCCGATGCTTGCCAATGCGTCGGGACAATCCAAACCAAATGGGTATTGCCAGAATTTGAGAGAGAAAATACGGTGCGAGATAAAGCCCATATAAATCACCTGCAAGCAGGACATGCTTAACGAAGAAAAAACTCAAAGAATTCGTCATGGCCGAGCCCAGCGTCGAGAACACAAAAATTACAATCAGCAAAACATACGGCTCATTTTGCAGTACCACCTTTAAACTTTCTTTAAGTGGCATTTTTTGTGGTCTGCTAAGCACAGGGTGTTCTGGCACAACCAAAAGTGCATTCAAAACTAAAACCGGCATTACGATGCACATTGCAACCGATAAGAAATAGACTGCATCCGTAGGTTTGACGTAACCGGCGAATAACAATATCGCGGGGGTAAAGGCTGACAACAGAGAGCCAGCAACCGCAAACCCCTCCCGCCAGGAGGTGATTAAGGTACGCTCATTATAATTCTGAGATAGCTCTGCACCCCATGCGACATAGGGAAGATCTTTTATCGTTGAACCTAGATAGACCAGGGTCACCATTAGAAAGAGGTACGGATAGCCAGAATTAAAAGTAAGACCTAAGAATTGCACCTCTGAAAAGGTGATCGGAGGCACGAACAGTAACCAAATCCCTGCCGCATAAATGGGAGTTCCAACGAGTATAAATGGTTTGCGCCGACCCCAGCGGGTTTTTAACCGGTCTGAAACGAAACCGATCACAGGGTCAGTGACGACATCGGTTAGGCGACTAAGCGTTAAGATCAAACCGACCATTCCAAGGGTTAGACCAAAGCCGTCGGCATCGGCATAGACGGCAGGCAAATATACCGCCATCGGTAACCCCACCAAAGCCAGAGGCAAAGCGGGGGCGCCATAAGACGCAAGTACGCGCTTTGACAATTTGCTTGAACTACGCTCGTCCCCTGCTAGCATCTCACGCCCTTGTTCCCGTTTGGCTTACTGAATAAATCTCTAAGCTGCACCCTTATCCGACTAACCCTGCACCATAGGCCAAGCGGCATTCGCTGCCCACTCTGACAAGCTATGATCATAAAGTTGGACTCTATCTTCGCGACCTAATAACGCTAGCGCGAAAATAGGCACAGATGCAGCAATACCACCACCGCAATAGGTAACAACTGCTTGGTCTTCGACCACCCCCACAGCCTCAAACAATGAGGCCATGGCAGCATTATCGATAAAACGCTGATCCCGATCTAAGAAGGCACTATACGGCGTGTTTCTTGAACCCTCTATGTGACCGGGGCGCCCGTAATGAGCGCCCTCACCCACAAATTGCGCCGGCGACAGCGCGTTTAATAAGCATAGACCTTCCGGCTGAGTGTTCGCGATGGCATCGCCATCTATCACCATGTCTGAGTTAAACGAACCCTGATATTCGCTAGGATCGACGCTAGGGACAGCCTGAGTAGTTGGGTAGCCTCGGGCCTGCCAATACGGTAAACCGCCGTCTAAAACCTTAACCGATGCATGGCCAAAAACCTTGAATAGCCACCACATCCGACAGGCCCACATAGGATGATTGCCGGCATAGATGATAACCTCGTCGTCCGCTTTAATACCCGCTGCCGAAACTCGGGCATTAAACTGAGCCAAAGGCGGCACGGTAAATCGAAATTGCGAAGCGTTGTCTGACATCTCAGATTGCAGGTCAAAAAAAAGTGCGCCGGGGATGTGCGCATCATCGTAATCTTTTCGGCCAGAGACGCTACCAAAACCGCCCTGTTCCGAGGGCACAAGGTGTGTGGTTGCATCGATGATTTTAACCTCTGGCGCACCCAACCTTGCTTGAAGCGCCTCTGCACTGATTAAATGATTGCTCCGCGCCGTTAACTTCTGCTCACTCACGCAACTACTCCTACTACGTTCATGCTTTCATTTGAATTTTGCGGCAAGCCGTCCGCCTTTACCTCGACCTGCTTGACCCCAAGTGCATTACCCAAAGGAATGGTCCCCACTAGGCAAACCCTTTGCGAACTCACTTTCCGACCGTCTGTCTCGCACCACTGAGAGTACGAGAGAATTAATCAATAAGCGACTGATGATTATCTTGCTATCTTTTGCCACGATTTACCGGTATTTTTAGACACTCTCTTCGTCAATCTGTGCCAAGCGCCGTAATTTTTAGAAACCCCACCTATGAACCCTATAATCTCCGATAGTCAGCGAAAATACACCTTGTTTATGCTGGTCTTGGTCTTCACTTCTAGCCACATTGATCGGCAGATTATGGGGATCTTAGGGCAACCCATTAAAGAATCGTTGATGATTTCGGATACCCAACTGGGCTTATTGACCGGCATCATGTTCGCAGTTTTTTACGCTACGCTAGGTATGCCCATGGCGATGTGGGCAGATCGTCATAACCGACGAAACCTTATTTCATTTTCTGTATTTTTGTGGAGTTTAATGACGGCGCTTTGCGGCGCCGCCACTAACTTCGTGCAGCTGCTTCTTCTCCGCATTGGGGTTGGGGTCGGCGAGGCGGGTTCAAACCCTCCATCGCATTCGATCATTGCAGACTTATATCCGCCTGAGCGGCGTGCAACTGCCATGGCGATCTTCGGGACAGGCATCAATTGGGGCATCTTGTTTGGCTTCTTGTTAGGTGGCTGGATCAACGAGTGGTTCGGCTGGAGAACTGCTTTTGTGGTGGTTGGCCTACCCGGCATTTTCCTTGCGATCTTAGTCCGCTATACCGTCAAAGAGCCCCCACGTGGCTATTCAGAGCAACGCCAAGAGGCTGTTAAACCCCCGGCTTTTTCAACGGTCGTTAAGTTCATGTGGCACAACCCCGTGCTTCGTCATATTGTCATCGCTGGCGCTCTTATTTCATTTACGGGTTATGCGTCCGTGATCTGGATCCCTATTTACCTGGTCCGTATCCATGAGATGGGCACAGGTGAGGCGGGCAGCTATCTGGCGCTGCTCATTGGGGTAGGTGGTGCTTTAGGCATTTATTTGGGTGGCCGTCTTGCGGATTTTTTATCTGCGCGTCACGGTCAACAATGGCTGCCTTGGGTCATCATGTTGGCCAATATCATTGCCGCTCCACTGCTGTATTTCACCTTTATGGCTGAGACGCCGATGGCGGCGATTGCCGCCTATGTCATCCCGGCAATGTTTGGCACAATTTATGTCGCGCCTGCTTTTGCCCTCATTCAAAATCAGACGCCGATCGAAATGCGCTCAGTTGCTGCAGCCATCAATCTATTTATCGTCAACATCATCGGGCTAGGGCTTGGGCCTTTTAGCGTTGGCTTTTTTAGTGATTATTTTTCCAACGATTACGGCGCAGACGGCCTCCGTTACGGTTTGATGACAACCCTGGTTATTGTGGTCTGGGGCTTGTTCCACTATCTTCGCTGTGGTCAATTGTTGCGACAACAAACTCAAGCGGTTATTCATAATGCCTGAGATTACGCTCTGGGGAACCGGAACCAGCCGGACCTTTCGAGTGCATTGGCTCTTAGCCGAACTCGATCTTCCTTATTCCAACCGAGCCATGAACCCACGGACGGGAGAGACGCTCACAGAATCGTTTACAGCGCTAAATCCCAAGCAAAAAATTCCCGTCCTCACCTACGATCAGGCAGTTATATCGGAAAGCTTCGCAATACTGCGCTTCCTTCGGCGCCAATGTGAAGCGCTCCCTTTGAGCGATTACCAAAAAAGTCTTGAGGGTCAAACCCGTTTTGATGAACTAAGTAGTTTTATCCTTATGGAGCTCGATGCCACGAGTCTCTATATCGTCCGTCGGCATCAAGATTTGTCCAAGATCTATGGTGAGGCACCTAACGCCGTAGCCAGCGCAAGGGCTTACTTTCTTCGTTTGCTCAATAGCGGAATATCAGATTTTGATCCTACGCGTTTCGTTTGGGGAGAGTTGTTTTCTGAACTGGATATTCTTCTTGTCTCCACCTTGGATTGGGCCGATGCGATGGAGATCCCTTTGCCCGCTGCTTTTCAGCAATACCTCGAGTATCAGCGCCAAAGGCCGGCTTATCTTGCCGCAAAGCAAGCGAATCGACCCAATCAAAGTCAGAAACGACCCTCTTAATCCACCGCATCAGCTTGAGAGTCTCCCAGCAACACAGCCTACGCTAAAAGGGACTTTAGCCATTTGGCCCACTAGTTTTCTGCTAGCTGACAGGCGACCTGCCACTGAATTCGCGTCAACGGCATTACCGACAATCGAGCGCCTTTCGCAGTTAGCGGCGAGTCAGCAAAGGCCAGACTCGATTTCAACTCAGACAAGGGCACCAAACGCGCAAGAGGTGCAAGCAAGGAGAGATTAACGGCGGTCCAGCGCGGGTTCTCCGGCGTCGCCTTAGCGTCAAAATAGTGTGACGATACATCGAATTGAAGCGGATCAGGATAGGGATCGCTAGTCACCCGGAGAGTTCCTACTAGGCCGACGTCCCGGCAACTGGAATGGTAGAGCAATACTGAATCATCAACTTGCATGTCCCTAAGAAAGTTTCGGGCCTGATAATTTCTGACACCATCCCAGGGAATTCCCCGCTGGCCTGCTGCTAAAAAATGGGATAATCCACACTCTTCAGGTTCACTTTTTACTAACCAGTAGGACATCATTAGCGCCTTGATCGTGCCATAACTTGAATCGTACTAAACCCTATTTTGACTGGCTTTCATAAACCGTCTAACGATTAAGAAACCTACCAGCAATACGAGAGCGCCTACGGTATCCCCTAAGATATAGACAAATAATCTTGGCAAGACGCTCAACTCCGAAGCGCCATTCATCAAATAAACTACCATTATTCCAAGACCGTTTAACACCGCTCCAAGAAAGCCAATCAACATCAGTTGTCGCCAGGTCACCAGGTTAATTGGCCCCTCGATAAACTGTATGCCCGTGAGCGCAATTAGGCGAATAGCCAGATAACAGCTCACGCAACCTGGCAGCAATGCCCAGAAAGCATAAGGTTCCGGATTAAAAAACAACCACTGGCCAGCGAGACTTGCAACAAACAACGGGAAAATAGACCTAGCGCCGAGCAAAAAGGCGGCCAGTAATCGGACGCCATGCGGTAAAAAAATTAAACTTGCATAGAAATAACTAGAATTATCATCAAGAATCGCTGTCTGTATTTTAGAGATTCCAAATTGCACAATAGCGAAAGCGATGAGATAGGTGACGACCACAATCAGCAGTACCTCTAACTCACTGAGTAACTTTTCTCTTACTTGCCTTATGAGCTCATTCACCGACAGGTATCAACCCAGTAGAAAATCGCCTGAAAAAAAGTGCGATAAGCATAGATTAGCGTTTTGATTTGGGTTTGCCTTTTTTCCGAGCCTTCTTTGACGTTTTCTTTCGTGGTTCTAGGTCCACGCCTGCTTCTTTGCGAGCAGCCTTAAAAGCCGCCTGCATCGCTTTGAGCTTCTCTCCTTTTTTAGCCTCAATAACCGGGTCTTTCGCTTGTTTAAACGAAATCACTTTTGCAATCATCGATTATCTCTGTCGTTGCTTAAGTATAAATGTGCCACACTTAACTAAGTTTATGAAACCATTTTAGCGGTCCACAAATACCGTGAGCATCGATCGAGTCCTGCATGGGCTGCCTAGAACCTTGGAGATTTTTATGAACGCTTTGCCCAAATGGACAATCCTTTTACTCATCACTACCACCTGCTTTGTGCCTTCACTCCGCAGTGAACAAAGCCTCAGCGAGCGTGAAGCGATGGCCACCCTTGACCGGTTTATGGAGGCCTTTAACGCAAGAGACATGCAGGCATGGTCTGATACCTTGCATTATCCGCATGTCAGGTTTGCAAGTGGAGACGTAACGGTCTTGCAATCCCCTCAGGCATTCCAAAATCGCCAAGTGTTTGAAGCATTAGCAGCAAGCGGTTGGGTCAGATCAAGATGGGTTGATCGAAAGATCTCTTTGTCATCGCCTAGAAAAGTCCACATCCAAACCACCTTCGAACGGCTAAACTCTAAAAATGAGCGTATCGGTCAGTATCAATCACTCTACATCGTGACTCAAAAAAATGGCCGATGGGGAATACAAGCTCGTTCTAGTTTAGCGCCTTGAGACTGCGGTTACCGCCTGGCGCTCAAATTAGTAGCGACTTTTCATCGTTGCTTAGGCAAACCCTATCGTATATCTAAGATGTGGCGAGACGGATCTCTAACGCTCACTTTGGTGATACCGCTCTGACCATTGTGTTTTATTTTCCACACCGACTCATGAGTAGCGACCAATTGATAGAGGACAACAATAAACTACCAACCCTGCGATACACTTTCGCAACACTTATCCAAACGCAATATTTCTGAAAAAATCGTTGATCAAGTGCTGAGTCACATCACAACATGCCCTGTATGCCGCGCTCGACTGAATGCTTGGCCAACCGTCCAAAGGCAGGCCAAAGGCGGACGACTCGAAAGCGTTTTGTCTGTTACTACAAACGTTGCTTGGGCCGCCGTTTTGATTGGCTATCTTATTCTCATGAGCAGTGGACTTTGGGCTTGGAGGACACAAAGTCCAAAAGCAGGTTACATCGAGTTTGGGACAGTACTTTTATTTTGTGGCATCACCCTGGGCTTACTGCTCGTCGGGTACGAGCGATCACAAGCAACGCGATCTGATCCCTATCGCGATATCCACCATTAGCCTCGGAGGAGGACTCAATGACAATAATTGTGACACCCGCCAGTCAAATCGCCGGTCAGCACGTTTCGCAAACCTTGGGGCTTGTCCGCGGCAACACTATCAGAGCTCGTCACATCGGTAGAGATATTGTAGCTGTTTTGCGTACCTTAGTCGGCGGCGAAATCGTCGAATATACCAAGTTAATGGCTGAGGCCAGAGAACAAGCGCTCGACAGAATGATTGCATCGGCAGTGCAACTGGACGCAGATGCGGTTTTGGACGTGAGATTTTCCACTTCCGTCGTGATTGGCGGCGCTGCAGAACTTCTTGCCTATGGCAACGCAGTTAAGTTAAGCCCCTAACTCGCGTTCAATCTGATCGATCTGCACCGAGGATTAACGGCGCTCTAAGTCCGAAATCACCATCTCGTCGGTCATCTCAGCCATCGCAATGGCGCTCTCAACACATTCACGCATCAGTGCCTGAGTATTAGTCCGTTCGGTGATCTGCCCGCCCAGAATATGTGCGACGTAGATTCGAGATGCCACATGCAAGATAGCGGTTTCGCTCGATTCCAGATGTACATACGTTTTGTCTTTCGTCTTCGCCATCGCTTTCGAATTCCTTATCGTGCTTTACCCTTTAGTGGGTCCTTTCGGGAGCCATAGTAGCAAGGAACAGGCCTTGTCACCTAGGTTGTGTCGTCCCAATTCGTTACTTTCAAAGCCCCAAGGACTGCGTGCTTCGAAACGCCCTTCGGAGTTAGCTCGCCTTTAACGACCTGATTGTTCGGTTACCTGATCGAGATCGTCTTGGGTCATTTGATCAGCGTCTATCTCATTAATGCTTTCAGGCGCAATTACCATAAATACGAAAAACAAGAACGTCTCAGCCAAATGCCAGTGCCGCGTTGGTAATTCCGAAATCTGATTGTAGCAACAAGAGGCAAAAACACTTGCAAAATAAAGGGCAAAAGCAATGACCAGCGTATAAACATTTTGCGCAGTCAAAATGGCCGTCCATTCAGCAAATTCAGCGCGCTCTAGTCCTACAAAATACTCATAAACCATAAAACCTGTCAGCAACAAAACGGCATTCAAGCTTGCCCCTTGGAGTCGATCGAGCAGCGTCTTATTAGGATCAAGCACACAAAAAATAGCGCCGAAGGCGGCTAACGCGATGCCAATATTGATCGGCGCCCAAAAATGATTAAGTTCGACGCTTTTTATCGACCAAAGCACTATCGCGATTGGGATTGCTAAGGCGAAGATTAATAAGCTGATCAAGGCCCAACTACTCGGTCGATGAAACACAGCGACTGTTTTAGTGTTGGCGTTAATTCCTAGAGCCGTTATACAAGCCCCAGAAAGCGCAGCTACAAACCCACTTAAAATAAAGGGATGCTCGTATCTGAGACCTATCGATATAAAAAAAGCTGCTAGCATCAGGCCAAAAGGCAAGGGCACAAACCGAAAGAAAAGCGGCCAAGGCATCCCCAGTGCATACCTAGTATAAAGACCCAACACGCTCAAGGGCGCTAGAAAGGCCACCAAAACAAGCTGGTTGTAAGCCGTTACGTAGATTCCACCATTGGCGATAAGACCTGCAATCAGCGCGAGAAAAAAACCAACTGCTAGACTTTTACGCTTCCAGTTCATAGCACTTCTATCAGGGGCACATGCCCCTGATCTTTTCACTTTAAAGGCGCGATCACAAGGCACTGGATGGACTGCAATCCCCTGGTAACGCCTTATGCGGCTCGGTGACGCACCTCAAATCGGCCGTATTTTTCAGAGCCTGACCTTGAAAAGGCCCGTCCAAGTCACCCTACCGAATCCCAAGACGACCCGGCAGAGCTCGGTATTCTAGACGCCGCCTGTTTTAGGTTTCGCAGCGCTCATATCCATCAAAGCATCTGCATTGGCCATGAGATCTTCAAAGGTTGCCTCCACACCCAACTCAACGGGGTCATTTACAAAAATCTGCGCTCGATAGAATCGTCCGCTTCCTGCATTAATGACCGCTCCTGTGGGCGCATCTGCACTCGTCATGAATAATACTGCTGGACTCACCAGCTTCGGTGCCGCTTGCGGCGGTGGGCTGTCTGGATCAATCTCGCGCCCAGGGATCGTTGCGATCATACGCGTTGCAGCTGCGGGCGCTAGCGTATTGACTCGAACATTATTCTTCGCGCCCTCAAGGGCAAGCACATTCATCAATCCCAACATGCCCATCTTAGCAGCGCCGTAATTTGCCTGACCAAAATTACCATAAATACCGGAACTCGAACTCGTCAGTACAATTCGCCCATAACCTTGTTCATTCATGAGCGGCCAGGCTGCCCGAGTCACGTATGCCGTCCCTGAGAGATGAACTTGCAAAACAAGGTCCCAATCTTCAAGTGACATTTTTTTAAAGGATCGGTCTCGCAGTATCCCGGCATTGTTAACCAAAATATCAATACGTCCGAAGGCATCAATCGCTGATTGCACAATGCTCGCTGCGCCATCAGGATCAGAGACGGATGCCTTATTAGCAACAGCCTCTGCCCCCATAGATTTGAGTTCAGCAACAACTTGGTCAGCCGCGTCTCCGGCACCACTACCATCTACGGTACCGCCTAAATCATTTATAACGACCTTAGCGCCGCGCTTGGCATATTCAATGGCATGAGCTCGACCAAGGCCGTTACCTGCTCCTGTGATCACGACTACTTTATTTTCAAACTCGCTGTTTTCTATGATGGGCATTGAATCTCTCCTTTTTCGAAAGCCATAGACTATCACGATCTTTGCTTACTGTTGCTCGTAAGACGCGTTAGGCTTTCCAAAGCTATTTTTCGAAAGAGATACCTTATGGAGAGAAGTACACCATTGCGGCTTACAGATGCCGAGAAGCTGATCGGTAAAACCCTGGGGATCAGCGAATGGGTTGATATCGATCAAGTCCAGGTAAACATTTTTGGGGAGGTTACTCGCTGGCGAACGCCTGGGCATTGCGATCCTGAATTTGCCAAGCAGGGTCGTTTCGGCGGCACGCTTCTCCATGGGTTTCATGCAATTGCCCTGCTGCCTTATTTTTATCAATCCGCAGGGTGCTGGCCCATCGACGGCGAGGATCCATTAAATTACGGGCTCGATAAAGTCCGAATACTCAAGCCGATCATCATCGGCGATGGCGTACGGTTACGATCTCAGATGCGGCTGTTAGCCGCTGAACCAAAATCGGACGGCGACTATCTGCTTAAAGTTGGACATGATATTGAGGCTGAGGGGCATGAAGGTATCGCAATTTATGCCGAGTATCTCACTTACTGGCACCGGGTTAAATCGGCAGGGGCCTAGCTGAATTGCCTGCACGGTCGCAAACGCTCTGAGGCACTCTATAAACATCGCTGGCTTAGGATAAGCAACGAAAAGATTTAGCCGCCTTTAACCAGGCAGTAAAAAACCGCGAAAGACTGGCCAAACCATCGATCGCAGCCATCCAATCACTCGCAAACTCAAACCAATTTAGATAGCCTAAGCCATTAATGCGGGTCATGAATTAAAGGTCGAGACTCAATCATTGTTTATTGTGAGGAATTTTTATGAGCGAACAATCTGCACCAACACAACAAGTGATGCCCAGCGCTGCCGGCGTAGACGAATTGACGCCCATCCCTGCTGCAAAAGATGTCGCGCTTGAAGATATTCTTCCAGTTAACCCCCGATTATTTAGTGAGAATCGATGGGAAGAGTATTTTGAACGACTACGAAGAGAAGACCCCGTCCACTTCAACGAAACCGTTTCTGCTGGACGATTCTGGTCCTTAACGCGCTATGAAGAAATTAAACAGGTCGACACCAACTGGTCGAATTTCTCGTCTGCACATGGTATTACCCTAGGTTTTCCAGTTGGCACTGAGTTACCTGAGGGCGCGCTCAACATTTCTACTTTTATCGCCATGGATCCTCCGACCCATGATGTGCAACGCAAAACCGTTACAGGCGTCGTAGCGCCCCGAAATCTGGCTAATCTTGAGCCACTCATTCGATCAAGAACGCAACAAGTGCTCGATAGTCTGCCCGATAACACGCCCTTTGATTGGGTAGACACGGTATCCATAGAACTGACCACGATGATGCTGGCAACGCTTTTTGACTTTCCCTTCGAAGATCGCAGAAAACTCACCCGCTGGTCAGATATTACATTTGCAATTCCCCAGCCGGGCGGCATCATCGAGTCCATCCAGCAACGTCGAGACGAGCTCCTTGAATGTTTAGATTATTTCATGCGACTAAAGGCAGAACGTTTGCAGAATCCCGGTGATGATCTCGTATCCATGCTCGCGCATGGGGCCGAAACTAAAGACATGCCCCCCTTAGAATACCTCGGCAATCTGCTACTGCTCATTGTCGGCGGTAATGACACCACACGAAATACGATGTCTGGTAGCGTCTATGCACTCAATCAATTCCCAGCGCAGTATGACAAATTGATCGCTAATCCAAACTTGATCCCCAATATGGTGGCCGAGGTTATTCGCTGGCAAACACCCCTTGCGTATATGCGCCGCACAGCCAATGAAGATTGCACCTTAGGAGGAAAAGACATAAAAGCAGGCGATCAGCTGCTGATGTGGTACGCCTCCGGCAATCGCGATACCGATGTATTTACTGACCCGGAACAACTCGATATCGAGCGCAAGAACGCACGACAGCATCTATCCTTCGGGTTTGGCATTCATCGTTGCATGGGTAATCGTCTCGCAGAGCTACAGCTCCGTATTTTGTGGGAAGAAATTTTGACACGCTTCGAGCGAATCGAGGTGCTTGAGGAACCATCGCGCACGCTGTCGTCTTTTGTTAAGGGTTATACCCACATGCCAGTCAGAGTGATTCGCAAATAATCGGCGCCGTGTCTTTGCTCGATCTAAACAAAACTAGGAGGACGTTTTTGCCGCGAGTCCTTGGTCAAGCACTTGATTAAGCCTTTGATTGAGCCTTCGTTAGGCAATTGATAAGCGCGGCGCTGAGATCCCTCGACGATGGCTTTTAACGAGCTTATCGCTGTACAAAGCGGTTATCCTATTAGCTTGGATACTTTGGCTCTGTTCAAGATTCCTTTGCAAGACTGACAATGACTTTGCGGATGCGATCGCCGCTGTAGGGATACCTGCCGTGCATGACCCGATGGTTATCAATCAGCGCGACGTCTCCTGATTGCCAAACCATGGGTTTTGTGAGGCTGGTCGCACTCTCGACAAGGGCATTGATGGCGGCCTCTGGAATGGCGCTTTCATCGCCAAAGGTGACCGGCGGTGGCGCGCTGCCGCTCGCTCGTTGCCAACCAAGGTTAGCCGCAATGACCTGATTGTAAAAAGATTCTGTGCCATCAGGTAGCAACTTTACGGCCGGCAAAACGGGGGTTTCAGTAGCAATACCGTCATCTTGTTGCCATTGCCAACGATACCCTAGCAACCCTAGTTTCTGCTCAGCATCCCGCCTAGTCTGCACACTTAACGTACTTCGCCAGCTCCTGCCCTGCCCTGAGGCCGGGTTATCCTCATTTGGCATCTGCATACGATACTTCACCCCAAGAGCTCTAAATTGTTGAGCCCAGCGAGGATGCTTAGCCTTAAATTCAGACCAAAGTCTATCGGATCGGCACAGAGGCGTCTCACCGCCCTGATCCGCCGGCGTTAAGCAACAAAAAAAGAGTTTTTCAGGCGATACAGGCGTCTGAGCCATCTCATGATGGAGATAGATTTCGATATCTGGCGGGGCTTCGTTTGCAGTAAAAACCCGGGGCGTCAGGTTTACCCGCACCGCATTCGACAATGAGTCCGCGTAGGTGAATGGGCTGTACCCAAAAGCTTCAGCAAACGTATCGAAATGCTCGGGCGTCTGGATAGGAAAGCCCCGAAATACAATCGCCCCAGCCTCTGCAAGTTGAGCCTTTAGTTCATTGCGGTAGGCTTTAATCCAGGTCTGCAATGCTCCGATGTCGCTCACATCTTTGCCATTATCAATGAGCAGTGGAAAAAGACCGTCAGTCATAAATAGGGTGTAGAGTATTAAAGGCTTGCTCACAGAAATGCCCCGGATCGTTGTATCTGCGATCTTGGTTAAGCGCTGAAATAGCGCTCATCTCTGATTCTGAGAGCCTGATTTCAGTCGAGGCTAAGTTTTGCCGCATGCGAGCTGGGTTGCTGCTTTTTACCACCACAGACGTGCCTCGTTGCAGCGCCCACGCGAGTGCGATCTGCGCCGGCGAGACCTGATGTTGCTCAGCAACGGCAATCATTATCTCATTTTCAAGCAGAGATTCCTCTGGTTCAGCCATTTCCAACTCAACATATGACAGCGATCCTAAGGGCGAGAAAGCGGTTACTGCGAGGCCATACGCTTTCGCCATCGCCACTAAACGCGTTTGAGTGAGGTAGGGATGGGACTCGATCTGTAAAAGCGCCGGCGTTTCACTGGCATAGTTCATCAGATCATGGAGTAGGCCAGAGTTATAATTACACACTCCGATGTGAGTAACCTTACCGGCGGCTTTAACTTGTTCCATCGCGCGCCAAGTTTCGACTAAGGGCACCTTTGCTTTCACCATCACTGGTTGCGCCTCATCAGGATCATGAATCCACTCAGGCGGATAGCGTTTTTCAAAAGGCACATAGGCCAAAGCAATTGGAAAATGAATTAAATATAAATCAATATAATCCAACCCTAGATCGGTCAAGGTCCGCTCCAGAGCGGCTGGCACATGATCCGGATGATGATAGGTATTCCATAGTTTAGAAGTAATCCACAAATCTGACCGCTCACAAAGCCCCGCATCTAATGCCCGCTGTATACCCCGCCCAACAGCAACTTCATTACCGTAATCGCAAGCACTATCGAAATGCCGATAGCCAACTTTAATGGCTTCAAAAACCGCATCTGCTGTGTCTGCCTCTGGGATTTTCCACAGCCCAAAGCCGATTGATGGCATGTCTTCAATAGTCGCGTAGGGCATTGTTGATCCTTCCTGGTTGTCTTCTCTCACTCAATAATCGCCTTAATGTGTTTAGGCTAACGGGACTGGTCAAATGATTTGACAGTTTGTTTTGTCCTTTTCCTTCGTGACAAGAAGCGGGCTCAGCTCGCCCTCATATTGATCAATTACTTTAAAGCAGTTGAATCAAATGGGTAAGTATCAAGCAACCTTTTTAAGGCCAAGGGGCTCACCAACCCTCTAATAACCACTGTTGTCGGCTATGCCTTGTGAAAGACCGAACACTATCGTTTCAAAGATCCTATTTTTTTGCTGCTCGCTGTTTTTGATCTATCAGCTCGGCGCTAGCCCGAAACAACAACCTGGGCACTCACCAAGCCGGCATGATTGACGACTCCGGATCGGAAGCCTCGCTTCCAACTGTTTTGAAGCAACTCGCTCAGAGATAAGCCCCTCTCGGACGGGACAAAGCGCCTTTAGCAGGGGTTAGTTTCCGCACCATAAAAAATTGGCACTCGAATTGCTTTAACTGGCGCGTACCAACCCATCCAGTCAGCAATGTACTAAAACGGAGCATCTAATGTCTAAAAAACGCCTAATTAATGTCACTAACGCCTCACTTGAGTGCACCCTTGTCATCGCCAGTCTCGTGATCGCGGTGCCATTTTTCGTTTAGCGCTTGCCCGCGATTTTAGGCAGTCCGACCCTCTAGAGCCGCTGAACCCTCAGGGACTCTTCCAGTCACCGCTACTCGGCCAACATTAAAGGCGCCGACACCGGTTGCACGACAATTACGGATTGCCTAAGGCGCTTTTGTGAACACTTAGGCGATCGTGATCCTGGAGTACCGCAATATCAGTCAAAGGGTCCCCGTCAACGATGACAACATCCGCAATCGCGCCCTCTTTTAACTGGCCCAGACAACCGTCAGGCGCAAATGCTTCTCCTCCGTTTCGCGTGGCGCAAATTAACGCTTCGGCTGGACGCATACCAAACATGTCGACGAAATACGCCAGATCCTTCGCGTAGGTGCCATGAGGTGCAATACTAATCCCATAGTCTCCGCCAACCACCATCTTAACGCCGGCTGCGCGCATCTTTTCAACAGAGACAACCGTCGCTTCTATCTCTCGCTCGTATCCCTGCGCCCGCACTGTCTCTTTGCTGATACCTAAAGACTCGCACTGGGCCAGATACTGCACTTCCCAGGCAATCGCTGGGCCTACGAAAACACGGTCGCGGGCGGCTTGTAAAAGGTCGACGGCTTCTGAATCCAGATAATTGGCGTGACCAATAAAGTCAACGCCCGCTCTCACCGCTTGCTTGACCGCGGCAGCCGAACGAGCATGACAAGCTACCCGCATCTTCCGCCGATGCGCCTCTTCCACAACGGCGAACACTTCTTCATCACAAAATGACAGTTCTCCAGGCGGGTTAGTGCGATTAATCAATTCACCATCAATAAAGATTTTCACCACATCAACACCGTCACGCCGTTGCTCCCGCACGGCCTTACGAAGCGCCCAGGGACCATCTGCAATTTGTGATAGGCCACCGGGCGAGTCAACATTACTGGCTGTTGCGCCAAGGTCCCTACCCGCGGCTAATAACCTTGGACCTGGAATTCGGCCAGAATCAATAGCAGCGCGAAGCGCAATATCGATTTTATAGGTAGAGCCGAAACTGACTGCAGAAGTAAACCCTGCTGACAGCATTTTCTTCGCATTACCAACGGCAACAATCGTCGCATCTTCAACGCTTGTCGCACCGATTCCAAAGGGACTGACATCTGCAAAAGATAGATGTGCATGGGTCTCGGTCATCCCAGGCATAATAAACTTGCCCGAGGCATCTACTGTCCGACAGCCCAAGGAAGACTGAGGTAGCGCGCTGGTTGGACCGACAAAGGCAACCCTGCCGTCTCGGACCCAAACGGCACCATCGGCGATTACGGATTCATCAAGCGCGGGAAATACCGTTGCGTGGGTATAGATCAAATCATCTTGCATAGCAGATGTCCCTAGTCCGAAAAAAATACAGTTTTCTTTTCCCCGTTTGGCCCATACACCGGTTCGCTACGTTCGGTCAGGTAGGCTTGATTGATACTTTCTTTAACATTCGCGGAGCCAAGCAACTCGACCATTTTCAAATAATTCGGATGTTTAAAATGTGCTGCTAGCGCATCGCTTGTTTCCCACAACTCGTAAACTTGAATTCGCGTTGGGACAGCAGGATCTGGCGCAAAACAGTAATCGACACAGCCGGCTTCTTCCACCCGAGTTGCAAGCTGCACCTCTTTGGTGATCGCCACTGCGTGATCACGATCCGCTTGATTTTCAAATCCTAAGGCAGCAACAACAATGATCATTTGAGTTCTCCGGTAAAGTTAGCTTGAGTCCATCGACGGTGGGACGGGCCGGCCGGCCCTCTCAGTTCGCCAGCATGTTCAGGATAGACCGAAGCTGTATACAAATCACCATGGGCATCTACTGCAAGTTGATGTATATATATCGCAATATTTTCGATCCGATTTTTCACGGCGCCAGAATCCTCATCAAGGATCGCTAGATGACTCATTTTGTCGCTCGCGTAGATCTCGTTGCCATAGCAAGCGAGGCTTAAGGGCGTAATATGCGTCCATTCATCGATGTAATCACCGTCCTCTGTAAAGCGTTGAATACGATGCTGGCTACCTGACGCAACTTCTGCACGATAAGCGGGTATCTGCCCCGGCACTGTCATGTAATCATGGAAATTGCCTCCACATAGATCTGCAACCAATATTCTTCCCTTTGAGTCGATGGCAAGCGCATGAGGCGTATTGAACTGGCCCGGACCCCGGCCCCAGCTACCCACTGATTTTAGAAACTGACCTTCTGCTGAAAACCATACCAATCGAGAATTCCAGTAACCATCGGCAACCACGATGTTACCGTTCGCTTGCACAGCCACGGCAGTCGGTCCGTTGAAATGCGCCTCATCATCACCCCATTGACCAAACGTTCCAAGCTCTAACAGAAGCTCTCCATTGGGATGAAACTTCTTAACGACGTGACCATCCCGATCTGTCGTCCAAAACATGCCGTCTTTTTCGATGTAGAGCGTATGCGCACCTAATGCGAAGCCACGCTCATCAGAGCGACCCCATTTACCCAGATAGTCGCCATCTCGATTGAACATCGAGATACTGCTCTTACCCATTTTGTCTTTAAGCGCCAACGGATGTGCCGCCCAATGCTCAATATCCCGAGTAAACAAATACACAATGCCGGCGGCATCGACAGCAACACCTGATCCCATCTCGAACTGCATATCCTCAGGATATCGGGGCCAGTGCTCTACCCTGTGATAACCGCGACGAGGATCATCTCGGTCTGTATTGTTCTCTACATCATGCGAAGTACACATAACAGCTCGCCTAATTGAAGGTTCCTTCAGAGTATCCAGCCTAATGCTTGGCTGCAATAGCTGCAGCCCTAAAGCCCAGCTCAACGTTTTCTTAGAATTTGCTGCAGCATTTTCCTCGGGCGCAAAAGACAACCTATGAAGCGAACTTTGCATATCTACAAGGGGTCTCGACCGAATTTCTTGGCCAGTGCCGATCACTGGCTCACCTGAGTACCGTGGGTTAGTGTGTCCGGCTCGAGCAGATGGCGCGCGCATTGAAGCCTTGAGGACTTGAAAGCTCAAAGACTTGAATTTTGGTATTGCTCTTTTGGAATAATGACGAATTACGATTTACGCTCTGCCATTTACCGACAGCGAATCTTGGCCGGTCTCACCCAACATACCTCACCCAGTTGCCTTCGCTGCCAGAGCCGGTCCCGTTGCTATACCCTAGCCCCGCACCGTTGACCCACCCTTGTGGCTCGGCGAAACAACATCAAAGCCGCAGAGGAAGCTTTGCGTCACCGAGCAGCCGATGACCCAGGGGGGCAAGACCAAGGCGTCCGCTGGCCGCCGTCTTCGACCCCAGGAGACCTGCCGCACTTACTCTTTGCGAAGACTTGGGCGATAAAACTCGACGGTCTGCCGACGGTAGAGCCTAATTAACCGGCTACCATGGCGCCAGTTTAAGGCTATGCGACTCGTTGATCGAGGCAGATCGTCCTTGGGGGTTTGGCGCACCTGCTAATCTGCTCGGCAAAAAATAAACATCCCCATCCTAAGCGAATGTATTAGGATCATTTGCCTTCTTCAGACAGAGCGCTTTTACAGACCAGATCGCCTTGCCTAAGAAGGTTTAGGTTTTAGCCACGTAACTCAATCAGCAAGTCGCTGACGTGATGGTTTTGGTGGTTATTCAAAGTATGACTTAAATGCTAATCTCCTAAGAAACCGAAATTTTATTCGCCAAAACCACGACAAAACGCTGTTTGATCAGTGGCACCTCGAGGACCAAATTTTGACAGCAGACATCAATAACGTACTCACATGGCGGGTTCGCTTTATGTTTGCTGTCGGTCAAATCCCTGAAGGCGTTCAATCCACATCATTTGGGTTCTTTCTATTATTTTTTTATAACCAAGTACTGGGGTTATCCGGCTTCTTAGCCAGTCTCGCTATTGTCATAGCCATTGTCGTTGATGCGATCAGCGACCCTATCATTGGCGCTTGGTCTGATGGCTTTCGTCATCGTTGGGGCCGCCGCCACCCTTTTATGTATGCCGGCGCAATCCCCTTCGCTTTATGCTTCTACTGTTTATTCGCGCCTCCTGAGGTCATGACCGAAATCCAAACTTTTTTATGGTTAGTTTCATTCGCCGTATTAACCCGTACCACTCAGTCAGTGTACTCGATACCACACACTTCACTGACCGCTGAACTGTCCACTGATTATCAAGAACGTACCCGCCTGTCCTCGTTGAGGGGTGTCTTGCAATCTGTGGGTATGCTCATGGTATTTTTAATTGGTCTGCAGGTATTTTTCGAAGGCACACCAGAATTCCCCAATGGCCAGCTAAATCCTGCCGCTTACCCGCAATTTGCGCTGACTTTTGCCCTCATTATTTTTGCCGGGGTCGTCCTTACGGCTTGGGGTACCCATAGTCATATTCCACATCTGCCCCAGGGCAATCAGGAACGGCAGCCCTTCAGCCTTCGTCAGGTGGTTAATGAGGCGCTGATGGCATTTAGCCTACGGTCATTTCGTTCGGTTGTCCTGACCGGAGTTCTGTTTGGTATGACTATGGGGATGGTGTCGGCATTATCGATTTATCTCGGCACCCTCTACTTTGAGTTTAGTTTAGAGCTGATTGGACTTTCATTTCCGGCCTCGGTGCTGGGCAGTTTCATCGGCGCAGGCCTCGCCACTCCCCTTGGGCGTTTTTTTACGGAGAAGAAAACCTTGCTCATCTCTGGGCTACTTTGGTATGCCGGATGGAATACTTTGCCCATCATATTAAGTCTGTTCGGGCTAGCGCCTGAACCTGGCGACCCTGCTTTGTTCTATCTCGTCATGATTGCCAATGCGATCTGCAGTATGGGCATCGGCGTACTGACCGTCATGATGGGATCGATGATTTCCGATATCACCGACCAGCATGAGGAAAGGCATGGAGACCGCAGTGAAGGCATTTATTTCGCCGCCTCATCATTCGCTGCTAAAGCCATTGGCGGGTTTGGCATTGTGATATCTGGGGTGGTAGTTGACTTAGCTGGCATCCAGCGCAGCGCGACAGTGGAAACCATCGACCCTGCATCACTTACGACGCTCGCACTTGCTATGGGCCCCGGCGTGTTGTGCATGATTGGGGTCACAATCATTGCCGCAAGTTTTTACGACCTCTCGGCCGCCGAGCACGCCAGAATTCGCAGCCTGCTGGCTGGTGACTAGGCATATTTTTATGCCCGTAAAGCTAATCATGTTTGCGATTTTGTTCGCGGTTACCGGGCTTCCGGAAGGGCATTTACTTTAAGCCGGGTTCACAAAAAAATACTCGTAAACCTCCACAAAATGTTATTGCCCAATCTTAATTACAGATCTAACATCTGGAGGATTTCCATCAGGTCTTACGCCGTGTCTTACGCTAAACCCCTTACTGCGAGTCTGGCAGTTGGCACCGACCCACTTTCTTTAATCCTGCTATCTAATGGTTCCGAGATATCGTTGCCAGCACTTTGGGTGCGTGAGCGGACCCAAGATCCCAGTCAACTAGACCACTGCTCTCAGCAGCGTTTGTTCAATCCGCATGCTTTACCAATAGATCTAAGTTTTCAATCCATAGTTGAAACCGACACAGGGGTTTTTATTCGCTTCAGTGACAGTCATGAAGAATGCTTCGACAAAAAATGGCTCCTGGATGCCGCCTGCTACCAAACCTCGCGGCCATCACAAAAGCCTTGGAACAGCGCGCACAGCATCCACCGCGTCGCCTGGCAAGTCCTTGATGAGCGACAAGTAGTTGTTGAAACCCTTGACCGTTATTTCGTCGATGGTTTTTTCCTACTCACGCAAGCGCCGACAACCCGTCAGTCCATCCTCGAGGTTGCTGAAACGTTCGGGAAGGTGCGAGAAACCAATTTTGGTCAGGTTTTTGAGGTGGTTAGTCGAGAAGGTTCAGAGGACCTCGCCTACCGAAATGTCGCGCTCGATTTGCATACCGACAATCCCTATCGCGCGGACCCGCCCGGGATCCAATTGCTTCATTGCCTGGTCAATGATGCCCGAGGCGGAGAAACTACCTTGGTCGATAGCTTGGCCGTTTGTGAAGCATTGAGGCGCATTGACCCTGACGGTTTTAATTTGCTCACCCAACTTGCCGTTCGCTTTCGCTATGTTGACGACTGCTATGACATCGAATCAGAAAAGCCGCTTATTGCTTTAGACGCCATTGGCAACGTCAAAGGATTATATTACAGCCCTAGACTCGATTTTTTACCCCTTGCTTCTGAGTCAGTGCTTCAAATGTTCCACCGAGCTCGGAAGGGCCTTGCGATGTTGCTCGCCGACCCTAGCTATAAACTAAGCTTTCGGCTAAGGCCCGGAGATGTACTGATATTTGATAATCTACGACTACTGCATGGTCGTGAGGCTTTCGACCCAACTGATGGACAAAGACACTTACAGGGCTGTTATATTGATCCCGATGAGTTGATTAGCAAGCACAAACGTCTTAGACGCCAAATGATGGCTGAACCTGGATACTAATCGAATGAAAACCGTTACCTTCACCGCCATGATCGATGGATCAGCCGAAGACTATCAGCTTCTAGATAGATTCGAGCGAGACCACATAGAGGCTCTACCACAACGTTTGACCATCGCCTTAATGGGTATGAAAGACGGGCTGGCGGGATACAAAATCAATCGCCTTGAACACTCTCTTCAGGCAGCTACCAGAGCCGAAAGAGACGGTGCCGATATCGAATGGATTGTAGCGGCATTACTCCATGACCTTGGTGATGATCTTGCACCGCTCAATCATGCCCAGTATGCCGCCAGCATTGTTAAACCTTATGTCCGCGCCGAAGTCACCTGGGCGGTTAACATGCATGGGCTGTTTCAGGAGTTTTACTACGCTCATCATTTTGGGAAAGACCCCAATGGCCGAGATCAGTATCAATCCCATCCTTTTTATCTTAGCTGCATCAACTTCTGCGCTCGATGGGATCAACCTTCTTTTGACCCTGATTACGAGAATCTTCCCCTCGACCATTTTGTACCGATGCTTGAGACGGTATTTTCTCGGGAACCATTTGTACCCGATATCATCGCCGGCCATTAGACAAAAACCTTTGCTCAATAGGTATCCTTCAACTTTTAATCGTCGCGCAAATGCCGCCAAGTCATTTCGAAGGAATCTGATTCTGAAGCAATGAAAGCAGCTTGATCCGAGACCGAAATACTAAGGCTTAATGTGCGTTGCGCGAGCCCAGCTAATCGCTTAATTTGCGGCCAATCAAACTGATAGACACTGACCTTGGAGGCTGTGATCGCTTGCCCATTGCGCGACCACCAATGCTCGGATTTACTATTAAAACTGTACACGAGGACTTGACGGGCAATTCTACTTGCCTTTTTTAAGCGCTCGGCACTGGGTTCACCTACCTCAATCCATTGCAAAATTTGATTATCGAGTCCTAACTGCCAAATATCAGGAGCCTCCGACGCGCTCAGATCCCCGGCGAAAGCCAATCCCTCATCTACGTTAAGACAATATGCCAACAGCCGCGCCATCATGCGTTCAGAGGTCTCAGAAGGATGCTGTGCGATCGTTAGATTGAGCTGATGGTATTGATTACGATCGACATCCGCTAGCGCCACATCAAATTTGAAAATCGTCGGACTTAGCGCCATCCCCAAAATTCCTACAGACTGTCGATTGATGCTCAGCTAGAAACGATTAAAACCAAAATTTGGAAAACCGATTCGACCGCGTCATCGACACCTGGCACAAACCAAACCGCTAAAGCTGTTGCCGCCAACACCAGTGTTCCTCTGAGGATCAAGGAATTCATGATGCACCCCCTACCGCTTCCGTGGTCGCCAATCTTGGCGCTAATTCGTAAACCCAGACCGCGCCAGATTCTACTGCCTGACGTGAGGTTCTTGAGGGATATTTCTGATTAATGAGTGCCGTCAAGTCATCGAGAATGGGGCCTTCGCGCAGACGGATTAGGCGACGCTCGTAACGCTTTCCTGCGATACGCACGACCGCGCGATTATCGCGCTCTGCTTGCCCAGGCCATCGCTTCCAAAGCTTACCGGCAACTGAGTTCATATAACCCGACCAAACAAATAATTTCCCCTCAACGGAGGCTACCCAGATTCGCCTCGATTGTGCCGGCTCGAGCAACTGTAACTCAATCGTCGCAATTTCATTGACGAATCCCCAATCGGGCTCGGCACCCTGATGGAGTTCACCTCGTATCAAGGGTCCCCCTGAAAATACCCGATTGGGGCCATCTTGAAACCGCTGTTTAATCGCCGCAGTAATAACCGCCGTCGAAAATATCAGCACAACCCAAAGGCATATCCACCCTAAACGTTTAGACCATGACATTACTTGCTCCTATTTTTTTGTCCTTATCTAGGTCCTACTGATGTGTCTGTAGAACTGTTGGTCGTTGAGCCAGTGCGAACCAAAATAGAACTGTTGTTGCCTGAGCTTTCCCCCTTTGGAACACTCCAAAGGATTGCCTAAACTGCGCTAACCGATGTCCCGATCTACCATCAAGGAGAACCGATACTGCCATTCAAGCTCATGACCCTAGTCACCCTGCTCTGAATAAGCTTAATAAGCCATGCCAATCATGACGATAATGCTTGGCGCGGTGTTGATCTCGATCAACAATTCGAGATCCAATTATAAGTATGCCAGTTGAAGCCTGGAAAAACTCTAGATGATGTCGCCAGACTAGATCGTGAAGCCAAACGGCTGTTTGCGGAAATCGGACTCGAGCTTTCTTTGATGCGGCTTAGCCCTTTGTTTAACCATGCCATGCCAGGACAGCCAGGCGCTGCCTACATCGATATTACAATGGGGAGCTTGAAAGCTTTTGGCACGGGTTGGGACAACTGGATGGCATCAAAAGATGCGCTCAAATTAATGGTGGCGCAAAATAATCTTGCTATTTGTACATTTAAATTCGCGAGAGAGAGCAATCGAGTTGCAAAAACTGATGCATTGGATGCATCCGACAACCGTTTGATTTCCATGAACTGGTGCTCAAAACGAGACAACGTTTCATGGTCTCAACTCAAAGCCAAGCATGATGCCTGACAGGCAGCTTATGAAGACGATAGCAGCGCGATGGCCTAGAATATCGAAATGCCTCGCCCTGGCTCAGGCGCTGCCAATGGCAGATTTATGCCTATGGTTTCTTACGCCAATGCCCAGCAATTGATGGCAAATGAAAATTGGATCGCTAACGGTGGTGGTGGTCGAGCGCTTAGTGACTATTATTCAGCCTATGCGAATTGCGATGGTGAATCCGTTTGGCAAGCATCCTATCTTTACAAGAACGAGGCCTCATAAAGCGTCAACCGAATCCGGGGTTTGCGTGTCTAGCCAACCCCGGCAAGTCGCCTATGCGTCATGCCCTCGACCAAGGGCTGTACCCAAGTCGCCGAAAGAGCTTGCTTGCACCTCTTGACCCAAAGCATAACCGGGCGAAACCAACTCGGGATGTTCGCCCGGATTGCCCGGCGGGCTGTAATAACCTAAGGCATATTGCCCCATACTGTAACCCGCTAAGTCTTGAAGGGCTTTTGGCAGCTCTTTGGCGAGACCTGGCGGACAGCTGAGATACTGATTTTCTTCTTGCCTTAGCCAACCTAGTGCATAGGTGATGTTAATCCCTATGCGATCACACTGACTGCGATTTTCTCCGCCGCCATGAAACACCGAACCTGAATAGATCAGCACTGAGCCGGCTTTCATTTCTGCCTGCGTAATTTGATCCTCAGAGATGACTTGCTCGTCTGGCCAACTTGGACTCCCGGGCACGACTTGGGTCGCGCCATTTTCAGCGGTGAAATCTGTCAACGCCCAGATGGTATTAAATTGCGGTTCGATGTGCGCCAAGTGTTTACCCCACGCCCACTTATCCCGATGCAAAGGCTGAGCCGTTTCTCCTGGTCTAATCCGGATAATTTGCGTGAGATGTAACTGCACTCGCTCACAAAAAGGCGATAAAAATGTTTCACTCGCAGCAAGTATGCTCGGGTGCGCAATCAGCTCACGACATTTTCCCGATCTGTAAAGCAGACCACCGGTTCTGGTAGTACTTTCACCTGAAAACGCATCATGCCCGTTACTTGTTTGCTCCATATAGGGGTCTGTTTCATGTCGCAGTTCTGCAATAAAAGCTTCGCTCACGACATCATCAACTATGAGCGCGCCATCCATCGCTAGGATTTTGGAAATGACTTCTGGATCGGTATCTCTGGATAAATGTTTTAAGCTCATCATCGCTCGGCCGCTGTAACTGAGTCTTCAGCCTGCCACAGCATCAACCGCTTACTCAAGCACCGGGCTTTCCTAGTCACTGCGCTCGCACCTAGACCAAACAACCAGATTTTACGATTGCCTCGTGGCCCTCGGCGAATAAGGCTAAGGACCTTTAAACAGTCAAGCAGACAGGTATTTCGCCATCTAACCGACGTTAGCCACCAACTATCGACAACGGCTGCAGCACGGCCACCCTGCTAGGCTCGTATCTAAAATAGAGCGCTTTTCAAAAACACTGGGTACTGTTAACAGCGGTTGAGCTCTGAACTAGCGGCGGTTGAGCTCTGAACTAACGGCGGTTGAGCTCTGAACTAACGGCGATTGAGATCTGAACTTAAACCGGAACCATCGGTTTCGACTCAATCAAATGCTTAATTGCCCTACTTACGCCAAAAACCAACGGAAAACAGAACCCATTATCGTCACAACCTCTGGACCGTGGCCTGATTCTCAAGAAATGCTATTCCACCAAAACTTAACATGATGTGGTTCAATTTTAGATCAAGCATCCTGGGGATTTGAGCGCCATCACAAATTGCAACGCTCCACGTCCAGTCGTAAAAATGCTTCATGCCTAATTGCAAAAGCATTCAGAAGATTTTAGGACCGAGATTTACTCGCAAAGAATAACCATACACCCGACAGTGCACTGATGAGAGCAAATACGGAGAAGACTTTCATCGGCCAATTATGAATATCATCTCGCGCTTGCCAATCCATAATATGTAGTCCCCACATGAGATCCCATATCCGCCATTTCAGTGACCGAACAGCTACTATTTCTGATGAATACGGATTGACATAAACATTATAAAAAGTCTCGCCTTGGTCATCAGCGGTCACTCGATAGAGCGGCAAACGTCGACCACGATATTCATCACCGGCCTCTACCGTGTGAAGGATTTCAACCTCTCTGGGGGTTAACTTCGTACCGCTGGCTACCGCTGATTTTGCCTCCTCGGGCTCGAGCATAGGGACGCTCTGCTGCGCTCGATTGACGTAATTCACACCCTCCGCCTTGCTAACAATCAAGATTGGTTCGCCCAGCCTTGAGGCTAAGCGAACGGACTGCGCTGCTTCGATCTGGGTGGTGAAATCTGCCAAGTTCGCATGGATCGCTCCACGCTCAATGACGTGCTCTCCACGGACTTTTTCAATCTTGTTAAATGCAAAAAAAATCCCTGAGACTGTCCAAAGTAGTAATTGTATTGAGACCAAAAGACTGATGTAACGATGACTCGACCGAAGAAATCGCTTCACCGCTTCCAAACCTCAAGCAACTCACTGACCTTGAGATCAAAATTGTCTTCGCTGACCATCGATTCTTTTAAACATGACTCCAAGTGTTTTTGCAGGATGTTACCCTCTACTTTGGCAAGCGCATTCCTTACAGCTTTGATCTGGTTCAAAATATCAATGCAGTACCTACCGTCATCGACCATTTTTAGAACGCCTCTCACTTGTCCCTCAATGCGTTTTAAATGCTTGATTTGATCATCATGGCAGGGGTAGCTCATAACTATAAAAACCTCGGAATGACATAAGTAAAAACGGTCGCAAATAAGAAAACCGCAACCGAGCAAAAATAAAGTCTGCGCGAGTTACGCCTCGTTTTCAAACATGCTCTGCCTAAGTCTGGATCGACCGGACAGGGCAGCCGTGCCGTGTACCAATTAATGTAGCCCGCGAAAATAAGCATCAGACACGCAAACCCGGTGATAGGGATTTTATATATCGATAAGGTTATTAAAAATGGCGCGGAAGAGATCAGGCTCGCAAAAGTTGCACCGGCGCCTAGCATAACAAAGAGCGCAGGCAGGGCACAGCAAATCAGCGTAGAGGAAGCGGCAAATAAAGAAAACAGATTTACTGCTTTATCGTTTACAACAGTTTCAGTATCCATAGCCCTTCTCTAGACTGACACGATTTCAAGCCCTACTGCAGTCTGTCCGTTGTTTTGAATTTTTGTTTTGATGTCATCAAAATCAATATTCTGGCCTGCTTTATAAGCGATGAGCACCTGCCCTTCGGCCAAGCTAACATCAATGCGAATCACACCTTTGGTTTTCATAAACGTTTTTTCGATACCCCTTGCACAAAAATCGCACACCATTCCTTGAACCTGCACAATAGCGATCTGACCAGAAGTTAAGTCTTTAGCAAAATCCTTAATGCGTTCAGATGCCAGTTTCGTTTCATTTTGAGCAGCAATTAGCGTTGTCTGAGTAGCATTATGAACGTGGGGTTCCTCATGGTTATGATGATCTTGCTCTGAGGCGATCGCGCCGGCCCCTCCCCACTGTCCGCAGACAAAAATCAATAAGAACCATTTGCTTATTATTCTCATCTTAATTTCCTTAAAAACGAATCATAATGTGTATATCCCACTCATGTGCTTGGCTGTAGCCTAACTCCATGAGCATGTCTCCTTGATAAAACTTAAGCATTGGATAGGTATCCCATTTGCCGTCGGATTCTCGATGCTTGGCTTTTACCATTATCCAAGTATGGAAATCTCCGTACTCTCCGAGATAAGGCGCAACGCCAAATTGTAAGAATTTCTCACTGCGAATTTGACGGTTTCCTCGCTTCTCAAGATAGCCAAAACCGGAATACCAACGTCGGGTCTCCCAATCACCGTGAAGTCCATAAAAATAATTACCCACTGAATCTGGGCTGATTCCCACTGCTAGATACAAGTTACGCTGAGATCGAGCAGTGTTTTTTCGGGTCAGCAGATAGGTTGCCCGAATTTGTCTAAAAGCCTCTTGTTCTAGTCGATCATTAACATTTTCGAGCCCAACCGAATATTTGAAAGTCGGTGAATAGTGATAATACTGGCTTATTGCGTCTCCACTGCGCTTTAACATCACTGTCGACCCACCAGGATAGGAAATCGGCCTTGCTTCCGTCATAGACGGCAATAAGCAAATTCCAAAAACCAAAATTAACTTTCGTATACCCATTGGGGGTATCTTAAAACTAAAAGCGACCCGCGCATACCCCCTATGGGTATTTTGCCGCTATGATCATCTGTTTTCCTCCAGCAAAAATAGCAACTAACGCTTAAGCGTCAGCCGAAAATCTGGGGATCTTTTCCGTCGATCGTGACCAACCAGCGACCTAACGTTGCGTCTGTGCATAAGTTCGCTAAACTCGGCGCATGAACCAAAAAACTTGTATCCCCTAACTGGTGCTTAAACCCGTGTTTTTTAAGATATTTCAAGCTGCGCTGATCTCTGCAATTGCCAACCTCAGCCAAAGTGCGCCCTTGGAAAAAACTTTCAGTCTCTCGAAATCCCAGTTTAATCAGGGGTATTGCAATATCGCAGAGGCAACGGTGTCCATACAACTGACAGAATCTTTTGGTGAGCCTCTGATTACTAGCCAGTTCGATTGGCAAGCAGGTTCGAACACCCCACCAGATTGTTTGCCAAAACAGTTAGACCTTTGGATTGAATGGCAAAGCAATGATGATCGCACAGCCTATATGCCCATTACCGTCAAGACCAGCCCGAGTGGGATATCCGGTGAAGAGCGATTGTCTTCACCAACTTGGTCACGGTTCATTTGCCAAACAAAGGTTTATACTGCAAGTTGTTTTGATCAGCAGACAGCGCAGCGTTTTATTGGATCCAATCCCTATGCTGTCAGCTTTGAATTAGCCCAATGGGCAACGGTCGCAGAAGCCAGTATCGAGGAGGCGCCCCAGCGTGGTCGACCGAAGATTGATTTCGGCATTCAACTCGAGGATCGTTTAAATCAATCTATCGACAACTTGCTCACGGGCAAAGATAGTCCAGATGAAGAAGGCGCAACTCGCGACTCCAAAAAAACTGATTCACTTTCGAGCGTCAGTGGCCTCGCATCTGCAATCAATCATCGGCTCGCGGGCTATGAAATGAATGCTTTCGATTGCCAGGGTAGCGCGATTTACTCCGCCACTCGAATCAGCGAGTGTCGTTTGATTCTTCAGGCGGACACAACCTGGGGTCAATGCCAGGGACAAACTTCCTTACCAGGATCACGCCAACAGGTTGAAATCGATTTTAGTCAACGGGGCGTTAAACGCACCGAAGTCGTATCCAGGGGCTTGCATGCCAGCCTTCTCATCTCGCTTGCCGAGCCTGCTGTTGTATCCGCCAATCAGGCTATTAACCTGTTCGTGTTGAGTTCAAAACTCAAAGAACAACAACTGCTGGAAGATCTGGGGAGAGGCATTACGACGGTCCAAGAGTTATGTTCGTTGGGGAAACAGTCATGAACCATTACCTTTCATTGCCAACTATAAACCCGAGCAGATGGCGTAATCGTTTACTTGTTGTTGCCATTACTCTGCTACTTCAACCCGCCAGCGCGCTGAACACGCTAGCAGGCGAAGCGCTTGACACGGACGCACTGCCCATTGAAGTACAAGTTGATCTGTACATGGCAGAACTTACTCGACTCCTCGAGTACGAGGACAATGTGGGTATTGTTCAGTTAATTCCGAAAATCAGGGCGCTTAATATCAGCATCCCCGACGCACTATACTTCATTGAGGCTCGAGCGCTTTACGCCACCGGTGATGCTATCCAAGCAAGAGAAAGTCTCCTAGTCTATCTTAACCAAGCAGGCCGTGAAGGCCGCTATTACGAGGAGGCTACCAATCTGCTTCTTGAAGTTCGCGCTGAAGCCGCAAAAGAGGAAGCACGTATTGCCGAGCTTTTGCTCGCTCGCAAGCAAGCTCAAGCAGCAGCAGAACAAAGAGCACAGCGGCTACAGGTTCGTGAAACCCAAAGTCTGCTCCTTCAAGCTGGCTTTCCAAAAACCCCCGTTACTGGGGAGATGGACCAACTCACTCGCGAAGCATTAGCGGTTTTTCAAGTAAGGCAAAGCCTAACCGTCAACGCAGAGATCAACAGGGAAACCTTAAACGCCCTTCGGGCAGCGATTCCAGACGTTCTGCTATGTGACGAACTGACAAACCGTCCATTTGAACCTGGCGAATTCATAGCAATTGAGACCATAGATTTCCAGGAGGCTGTCCCAGCCTGCAACCAAGCGATTCGGGACTACCCCATCGCAGCCCGTTTGCATGTTCAGTATGCCCGAGCACTCATGGCCGCGGGTCGTGCTTCAGATGCTGAACGCGCCATCAGAGAACATGTCGAGATCGGTTATCCGAGTGCCATCCATACTATGGCCGAGCTCTACCGGGAGGCAGGCCTTGGCCTTGAGGGTAAGGCCGACTATGAAGCAGTTGAAACCTGGTTATTAAGAGCAGCTGAACTTGGTGACTATATTGCTCAACTTGATCTCTACCAGCTCTACCTGAACGGCGCTTCAGGTATCAGGCGCAACCCAGCAGCTGCGGTCGAATGGCTGTCAGCGGCGGCTGATCAGGGGCATACGCCCTCAGTACACTTACTCGGAGAGCACTATGAGCGTGGACAAGGGGTATCTAGAGATTATGACCGAGCCATTGAGCTTTATCAGCAAGCAGCCACCGAGAACCATTTAGCAGCAACCCTCGCGCTAGCCAACCTTTACGAGCGAGGCCGAGGCGTTAAGCGTGATCCAGATAGGGTTTTGACGCTGTTAAAAAAAGCCAAAGCACTTGGCGCTGACTCGGTCGATAGACGCATCGAAAAGCTCGAAAAACGACGCTAATTAAGGCAAGAGTTTTTCTAGATTCCGCGCCGCAGAGGCGCTGCCATTGGCGGATGCTTGCTCATACCAGTAAATGGCTTTGTCTAGGTCTTGCGGCACGCCTGCACCCAGTTGATAAACCAACCCTAGATTATTTTGAGCGGCGGCATTGCCTTGATCTGCGGCAGCTAAATACCATTGGATGGCAGCTTTGGGGTCGGCAATGACATGTTCTCCTTTTTGATAGAAATAACCCAGCATAGCCTGAGCATCCGCGTCGCCTAATGTCGCCGCTCGCCGATACCACTCAACTCCGGCGGGTCCATCACCGCTTTCAACAGCGATTTGGGCCAACCGAAGAATGGCTCGAACATGATCATTTTTAGCAGCCTCTTGATACCAGCGCACAGCCTCTTTTAAATCTACCGCCACATGTTCGCCATTCTCATAGAAATAACCTAGCGTTGCTTGCGCGCCTACATTACCGCCCATCGCTGCAGTTATGTAACGACGGATAAACTGCGAAGGGGCGACCTTCGCAGTTCCAGATGCAGATTGAAGTGCATCGTCTGTTGTTTGCATTTCGGACCTCGTTTCCGCAAGCACCTGCAACTGTCGCTGATCCTCGGTAAGACTCTCAATTGACGCGCTGCCAGAACTAGATCCAACGACTAAACGGCTATCTTTGCCCGATTCCTGGCTTAGTTTGTCGTCGTTTTGGCGATCTGCGGTTTCTGCTTTTAACTGGGCCTCAAGGTTAAGGGCTTCTTGCTCAACAAGGGCCGAGCCCAAAGTTGCAGCAGCCAGCGTCGTCGAATCACTGCTACCCGCTACCCCTGATGCCGAATTTTCGGCTGGCAGAGCATTGAGAGCCATTACCTTGTCTGACACATCGCCGTGCACACGTGATCCATCAGTAACAGTCGCCATCGACTGGTGGTCCTTTGCCGCTTGCGTCGCATCTGATGTGTCAGCCTCCACACTCAGTGCATCGTCGGCCGCATCCCCGCCATCCCGCACTGATGTTAAGCCCAACCCACGAGACCCAGTTGCATTTTCTGTCTCTGCAAAACTTTCAGTTGTCTCGGACGAGACTTCATCACCAGATGTCTCTAACAAACTGGCATCCCTCATTGTTTGCGCGTCTATATTGCTCTCAATTCCCGCGTCATAGGCTTCAGCAGCCAGGGGCTCCAGATCGTTTTCTGATGCCGCTCCGATACTTAAGGGCGGTTTGTCCTCTGCTGCGGGGGTTGCAGGGATCGACTCTGCCTCTAACTTTGTCAACGCATCATCAAGGGCGCCCGACAAGCGCATAGTGACAGAGGCATCATCAGAGACACTTGCTTGGGTCGCATTTAACTGCTCAAAAGCTACTTGTGATTCCGCATCAGCTGTCTGCGTCTCAAGAGCGTCTTCGACGTCCTGAGCCAAGTCTTCTTGAGCAACATATCCGAGGGGTAGGCCATCGATTGCCACGTAGTACCAAGGTTTGGAATTATTGATCTGTCCCAATAGTTCTAGTGTCTGGCCAGACTGAACCTCTAACAACACATTCGCTTCTGAACTGGGGAATTCTCTCACCCATAGTGACTGCGCAGCCTCGCGAGTGCCGGCAGCCAGCGTTAAAACCCATTTGGCCACACCTGCCTTAGCAGCCGCGCCAAACCGCGTCAGCTTAATTCGGGCCAAATTAGCGAAGCTACCTTCTGGGTACTCTGACAAATAGGCAAGCAACAACTCCGTGTCTGCAGAATCTTTTACCGACTCCCAAAATACGACCTCAGCGCTACCAGCTGAAGAGTCAACGACCTTTACCTCAGGGTCAACAACGAAAACAAAATCGCCTCTATCATAGTCTTTGTCCCTTAGTTTTCCATACCGCGGGGTTTGTGCCGATTCGGTCAAATTGGTGACGCGATCACCAAGATACATACCCAACTCAGAAGCGGTAAGGTAACCGTCACCATTGGCATCGGCTGGTTCTTCGCCCAAGATTGCGCGCACAAAAAGCTCTCTAAACTGACCATCGTCCGATACGGTCTGATCCGCATCGCCAGATGTCAGAAACTGACGCACCGGCAGTGTCGTTGCCCGAGTGATTGCCGCAGGTGGCATGGCTCGTTGAGCGGTAAACACCGTACCCGCAAAACAAGCATCAAACACCGCGTATACATGCTTTGAGGCACTTTGCCGCATAAAAGTACCAAAATCGCGAAGCGCAACCGAAGAAAACTTAAATTCTGACCCTTTCGAAATCACGGGCGCATCAGCAGGGATGAGGTAGCCTTCTCCATCAACCGTCGCGCCATGACCCGCAAACCAGACAAAGAGCCTAGCCTCAGGGTTCTCGCCTTTTAAAATGAAAAAGCGCTTAAAAATCTGCGGCAACGCGTCCGCATCCGGGTCTCTATGTAATTCAACCTCGAAGCCCTTGTTCTCTAAGGCTTCAGCAATAATTTCGGCATCGCGAATAGCATTACTGAGTTTCGGCCAACCATTCGAATAGCCATCGATACCGATGACCAAGGCATAACTCTCTTGGTATAACTCTCGATTTTCTAAAATCGGTGCGTTGATCGATTCACTCTGACGCAAGGTAACCGAAATTCCTCGCTGCGCTGCTTCAGCGGAGATCACAATAAGCGGAAGGAAAACCGCAAGGACGACGAAGCGCCACCATCTAGAAAGACAAAAATCCATCACCATCTCTCAAGTTTACCCCGAGGCGAGGCTAATAAAAATCCGTAACCGTTATTCAGGAAAGGGCGACCCAACCTTAGGTTCTCTCCTAGCGTACCATTGGTTTTAGACCACTGTCTGGGTTTCGGAGAACTGCCGTCCACGAGATAATTGGGCCTGGTACAAGCATTCCTCTATCATTCTTCGCAACAGACATAAAAGTGAGCACAGTCATGCGACCTGAGCCCCTATGGCGACCTACCCAACAACGCATTGCGAATGCCAATATCACAAACTTCATTCGCATAATCAATGATCAACAGGGACTCGTAATTGACAGTTTTGAGGCACTCCATCAATGGTCAATCGAGAACAAAGCTGCTTTTTGGTCAGCCATTTGGGATTATTGCGGTGTGATCGGCGCTAAGGGTAGCCGAATCTTAATTGACGGCTCGGATATGGAACGAGCGACTTGGTTTCCTGATGCCACGCTTAATTTTGCCGAAAACCTAATGCGTCGTCAGGATGAAAGTATTGCAATTTACTTTCGCGCAGAGGATCAAGTCGAGTATCAATTATCTTGGCAATCGTTGTGGCAGCAAACTGCTGCACTCGCGGCCTGGCTGGAGGCCGAAGGCCTTGAACCCGGAGATCGGGTTGCCGGTTACTTGCCCAATCTTCCCGAGGCCGTGGTGGCAATGCTCGCGACCACGGCGTTAGGGGCGGTTTGGACGTCAACGTCCCCAGATTTTGGGATAGACAGTGTTGTTGACCGGTTTGGTCAAACACAGCCTCGATTCCTCATCACTACCAGCGGTTACTTATACTCAGGCAAGTGGCACGCTCTGAATGAAAAGGTCACCGCCATTTGTTCTGGGGTCAAAAGTATTGAGCAAGTCGTGCAAATTCCCTTCGCTCCATTTGAACCACTTCCCAACGCTGCGACTTGGTTAACAATCGTCGCCCAGCGGGTAGACCGCATCAACTTCGTGCCCCGCAGCTTCAATGATCCGCTTTACATCCTGTATTCATCTGGCACCACCGGCAAACCTAAGTGCATCACCCATAAGGTTGGCGGGACTTTGATTCAGCATATGAAAGAACACCAACTGCATTGTAATTTAAAACCTAATGACACCTTTTTTTACTTTACAACCCTGGGTTGGATGATGTGGAACTGGTTGGTCTCGGGATTGGCAAGCGAAACGACACTGGCGTTGTACGAGGGTTCGCCGTTTTATCCAAACGGCGATATTTTGTGGCAATATGCTGACGCTGTTGATATAGCCTTTTTTGGCACCTCAGCGAAATATCTGGATGGCTTGAAAAACAACCAAATTCACCCCATCGATAGATTCGAATTACCGCATCTGCAAAGCATTGCCTCAACAGGCTCGGTGCTTGCCCCAGAGTCTTTCGACTTTGTTTATCAATATATCAAGCACGACGTTTGCCTGAGTTCGATTTCAGGTGGCACTGATATTGTGTCGTGTTTTATGTTGGGCTGCCCAATATCGCCCGTCAATCGTGGAGAAATTCAGTGCCGGGGACTTGGTATGGCCGTTGAGGTCTTTGATGAAGCCGGCCAATCGGTCATACACGACAAAGGCGAGCTCGTCTGCACCCAGACATTCCCTAGCCAACCGATCTATTTCTGGGGCGACACCGGGGGTGACAAATACCACGATGCGTACTTTGCGCGTTTCGATAACGTCTGGCATCACGGCGATTATGTCAGTCTCAACGACAACGGCGGCATGGTGGTCTATGGCCGATCTGATGCCACTCTGAATCCTGGTGGGGTTCGCATCGGGACTGCTGAGATCTATCGCCACGTTGAGGGCCACGATGAGATCCTTGAGAGCATCGTCATCGGTCAAGATTGGGACAACGATATTCGCGTTGTGCTCTTTGTAGTCTTGAGGGCGGGCCTGCAACTCGATGAGCAGCTTACCCGCAAGATCAAAGCAACAGTGCGCACCCAATGTACGCCCCGACATGTGCCAGCGAAGATCATTCAAGTGTCAGATATCCCTCGAACCAAGTCCGGGAAGATTGTGGAACTTGCCGTCCGTGACCTCATTCACGGACGGCCGATCAAAAATCTAGATTCGCTGGCAAACCCAGAGGCCTTGGACCAATATCGTAATCTGGAGTCCTTGCAGCGCTAAAACCTCGTAAACCTTGGCTTTGTTGTTCAACCTGAACAACCGAATCGCCCGAACCGAGACCTGCTCGGCAAACAGTGGCGCGCCGAGATTGCCCGCCCGTGACCAGCCGTCTTTCTATTGATCTGTGTTGTCTGAGGCAAATGAAAGCTGCTTTGCTGAGTACGACATCTAGGCTAGGTTCGCAAAGCCTGCCTAAACTCGCCTTTTGCAGCAGCTGAAACGTAATTATGAGTGAAAGATTTCGACGGTTGAAAAAAATATCCCACAAAAGGGTCATCTCGCTTAGAATCTAACCCAACGAGATACCTACTTTGGCATCAACAGCACACTTTTACAGCAACTCACTTCATTTATCGGGATTAGGATAACGAAGTCCCAGACCAATATACGAGGCACATTATGCTAGCTTTGGCTTATAAAGACTTTCTGGGCGACAGCCCGATTTGGTTCAAAAATAGTATTCTGATTTTCTTGCTACTTTGCTGGCCGCTAAAGCTGATGGTGGGTACGACGGTCCTTGGCTGGCTTTTTATCGCAATGTTTATTCTAACCCTTGCGATGGCGCTTAAGTGTTACCCTCTGCAAAGTGGCGGCTTGGTTGCCATTGCCATTCTTGCTCTTGGTCTGACCACGCCAGACACGGTTTGGTACGAGATTCAGCAGAACTTACCGGTGCTAGCGCTATTGATCTTCATGGTGAGCTTTATTTACTTCATGAAGCCGCTTTTGAGTTTCATTTTCGCCAGGATCATCGTCCGGGTTCAGAATAAGATCATCTTATCCTTGCTGTTTTCCTTTATGGCGGCTTTTTTGTCTGCATTCTTAGATGCATTAACCGTCACGGCGGTACTCATCGCTGTCTTTGTTGCCCTTTTTGGCGTTTACGAAAAGGTCCATGCTTCTCAGGATGCCCCTAGCAATAGCGACCTTGATGCTAGTTCTGCGAAAATGGGGGATGACGCCCTAGAGGATTTCAGAAGTTTCATTCGTAGTCTCGTGATGCATGGGGCTGTCGGTACCGCATTGGGCGGCGTTACCACGATGGTTGGCGAGCCTCAGAATTTATTGATTGCGGAGAAAATGGGATGGGAGTTCATGGAATTTGTTCAAGTTATGTCCCATGTCACAATACCCGCGGTTATTGCTGGTCTCATTACCTGTCTGCTGTTAGAAATTGTTGGTAAGTTCGGGTACGGAGCCAAACTTGATCCAGTCGTTCGTAATATTCTAGCGACCTATGTCGCTGAAGAAGATGCTAAACGCACGCCTCGAGAAACCTATGGTCTTTGGGTCCAAGGTATTTGCGGCGTCCTGCTTATCATTGGCCTGGGTCTACATCTTATGGAAGTCGGGCTTATCGGCCTTTGTCTACTGGTTGTGGTAACCGCGCTTACTGGTATCAATGAGGAACATAGCATCGGTCATGCTTTCGAAGAATCTTTGCCGTTTGTGTCACTCCTATGCATTTTTTTTGTAGTGGTTGGCATGATCCATGACCTGCATCTATTTACGCCGGTAATCAGTTGGGTGTTGACGTTACCCATGGACGTTCAGCCGGGGGCTTTCTTTTTGGCTAATGGCATCTTGTCAGCGATTTCGGATAACGTTTTCGTTGCGACTGTTTACATTAACGAAGTCAAAGCCGCATTTGATGCCGGAGAGATTACTCGAGCCCATTTTGAAACCCTTGCCGTCAGTATTAACACCGGCACAAACTTGCCTTCCGTTGCGACACCCAACGGTCAGGCGGCGTTTTTGTTCTTACTGACCTCGGCACTGGCACCGATTATTCGTCTTGGCTATGGTCGTATGGTTTTTATGGCTCTGCCCTACACGATCGTGTTGACGATCGTTGGGTATATTTTTCAGTAACCCTGCGAATGGCAGCATAATCGCTGCGAAGACGCGCATCGGCAATCCCCAGCCCTAGGGATTGCCGAAACTTAACTAGGATCCAGTTGGTTAACCGATGCTATTCGCCTTTTTGCCCTCGCCTCTCTGCATTCATCTTTTTACGCTCGCCTTTTACCGCTCACCAATGCCTGGCGCCGGAACGTTGTGCAAAATAACGCAAATGTCGCCTAAACGCTGGCTAGGTAACTGCAGTATTTTAGCAGCGCATAACAAATCGCAATTCAACAATTGCAGCTCAATAAATACACTTCAGAAAAAGCCGGTCGATCTAAGGTAAGCGCTTAGTGACCACAACGGTCCCTCAGCCTATTGCCATCGAGCAAATGGCTTTATCCGTGCGAGATTGGACCACTGACCAGCAGTTCGGGTTTAAGAGAGATCAAATCAGTTTCCGATCCGTCTAGCCAACACTCGATAACAAGTACAATTCTCCTATCGAGAGCGCTAGTGGGTATGATCATGACCATGAGGGCGCGCCGCGAAGGCCTCTGATCTTTCGTCAACCTCCTGATTTAGCAGGATCATTCGGTCGCTTAAAAGCTGCGCTAAGCTGTCGAGAAATATCT
>Ga0181557_1000147_pt1 | contig 88417 bp, 63 predicted proteins | sample 011ome_23_FD_148632 | JGI IMG/M metagenome (GOLD analysis project Ga0181557, IMG submission 148632) | Coastal salt marsh microbial communities from the Groves Creek Marsh, Skidaway Island, Georgia - 011506CT metaG (spades assembly) | ecosystem: Environmental > Aquatic > Marine > Intertidal zone... | reverse complement strand
CCCCGCGTTCGTCGATGGATATAAACAACCCGTGCTCGGGCATCTCGTGGAAATAGTCCACGCAATACTCCGCCAGACGGGTCGTCAAATGCAGATTTTGGGTGTTCATCTTCGGTAAAATCAATAGTACTGCTAAGAATACTACTTTCAACTGCTTTCTTTTGTCGTTGTTTGCAAGAGAAGCGCGTTCATCGTTCTTGCAAAAGTGTGTCAGTATGTGTGAGAAAAGTTGTGGTTCAGAAACGTCCAACACAAAGTTGTGAGGAAAATGTCCAATTAAAAACTAATACTAAACTCTCTCTCTCTCTCTCTCTCTTTTAAAAACGATGATGACGATCGTAATATTTTGTGATACTGCTCAACTCGCCGTCTTTCTTCTCTCTCACTTCTTCTTTGTCTTCTTGTTCCTCTTCTTCAACTTCTTCTATGCGCGAGCGTTTTATCTCGTCTCTCTCTTAATCTCTCTCTCTCTCTCTGGAAAGAAAGAAAGACATTTTCTCTCCTCTCTATTATCATCGCTGCATCCCCATGTAATACGCCACAATCGCGCACAATAACACCAAAATTGGTAACACCATCCCTAAAATTGCGTTCCCTCCGATTGAAACGTCGTCTCTCCCTCCTTTCTTCTTCTTCGTTAAAGGCGCTTCGTCGCCGAATTCTCCCTCGAATACGCCAACTTTAAATTTCTTCAGCAATTCCCTCGCGTGTGGTGAGTGCCCGACGTCCTCGAAATCGTCCGTGCCGTCTTTATTTGCCGCGGAGAGCATGATTTCTCCACCACCCGGGTGGTCGTCCATGAATGGGGTCACGTCGTAGACGATGCCGTCGATGGCGAGCCATAAATCCTCCAGAGTGTTGTGTTTACACAACTCCTCGAATCCAATCTTTTTCTCCGTTGAAGTCATTTTTGATTGATGGTTTTCCCTCCCCGTTGATGTTCTTCTTTGTTCTTTAACAGATGATACAGATGATGATGAAGAGTCGTCAAATAATAATAATAACACTAATCGTCTCCTTAAAAAACGTCTCTCGTTTTCGATGCACTCTCTGATGGTAAAAAGTGAGTCTTCTTAAGTTTTAAATAATACGCGAGGAGAGTTGTGCGCTCTAAAATGTGACGTTGACTCGAGTGGTTTCGCTCCTTATCTGAAAACACAAATAAAGTTCACGAGAAGCGGGATGGAAGGAGTACGAGGAGTACACGTGCGAAAAAGCAGCAGCAAAGCTTTTGTCTGATAACAACTAGCTATTTATTATTATTATTTCTTCTTCTTCTTTGTCTTCGAAGACTTCGTAGGCTGCGCGTTCGCCAAAGCGCCAAAGAGAACCCCTTTCCCTCGACGAAGAGCGAAAGCGCTCGCGGAACTGAAACCAAACGCAATCGCGCCACTCACGAAACCGACCAAGGCGGGTGAGGTAAGAAACGACACCCGGACGCCTTTCCTCGTTCTCTTCAAGCATCTCTGACAGTGTAAACCAGCCGATCTTCTTCGTTCTTTTCGTCGTTTAATGTTGCCTTTTTTGGTTTCTTCGTTTTCAGCGCCATCCGCTTCGTTTTCGGCGTCTTTCGCGTCTTCGGATTGGCGCTGCGCGAAGGACTCGAGGGAAACCATCGACGCCGACCTGATGATGAGAAGGAGAGAAGAAGAAACGCTCCTCGTTAGTATTATCAAGGCGACAAAAATGTAGTACAAATCAAGAACGAATGGCTGAGAAACATCTCGATTTGATGATGATCGATGAAGTTTTCTCTCGAACAACGTTTCGTAAAATCTCACCTGCTCGCACTTTCCGCCAACCATTGCTTTTCCGATTTCAAATGGCACCGACACCGGTTCATCGCCGGTTTATACGCCGCTCTCAACACGTGCACGGACGTCCCAACCCCGACTACAGAGGCGAACGCGGTGAGTACGTGTATAGGGACGCAGGCGAGAGAGAGGAGTGCAGTGGTCGTCGATATCGCCGGGAGGAAAAAACTTTCGGTTTTGATTTTGGATTTGACGACGAGTTTTTCTTCTTTGTTGTCTTCGTCTTTCCGGTCGGGAGCTCTTTTCGACGAAGAAGACAAAGATGAAGAAGAAGATGCCGGTTGGTTGTTCGTTTCGGAGTCTTTCTCGCGCATTTGTGTTGTATTATTTATAGTAAGTAGTATATGGGTAATGCTCTGCTCCTTTAAGCGCACGAGTAGAATGTGTTTGTGAAGTAACGAGAGAACGAAAAAACCTCTTGACTCTGCTTCTTTAGTAGTATGTTGTCTATTCAACGAACACTTTTACAAAACATTATATTATTCTTCATTCTCTCGTTCTCCATTTTTACGAAAGCAGACGACCATGTTCTGAGCGCTTTCGGAATCGAATCTCACGGTTTCGTCTAAATCTCCGAAACACTCGATGAACTCGAACCCCGCGGCGTTTGCAACCGCCATCAACTCGGGCAACGTGAAGAGCTTACACTTGACAATCTCCTTGGATTCGTAGTGCGGGTCTCGGACGAACAGCGCTTTGATGACAGCTTCTTCTTCAAAGTTATCATTTTCTTCTTCTTCTTCTATTTCTTCGTCTTCTTTGTCTTCTTCTTCCTCTTCTCCGTCGTCGTCGTCATCGTCTCTCGCTGCTACGTCGACGCTGAAATATTTTTGCACGGATACGGTTCTGTGCAGAACTTGATTCTTGGCGTCGAAGAAATCGTTCTCCGGGTCGCCCCAGACGACGCGCATCGTTTCCTCTCTTTCGCTCGCGTCGTCTTCGTCTTCTTCTTCTCTTCTAATAGTACTACTATTATTACTACGATCATCACTCCTACCAATACTTTTTCTACTTCTACCTAAACTCACCTCCCATGCGTTTTCGTCTCCGTCTTGATACTTCAACTCGCCGCTAAACAACGTCGTCATCGGATGTTCGACTTCGACGACGAAAATTCCATCCTCGCGTAAGCATTTAAACGCTTCTCGAAACGTTCGCGTCGCGTCCTCGCACGTCAACAAATGTGCCGCGGTGCCTAACAACAACGTCGCGCAATCGAAATACCCTCCCGACTTTAAATACTTTTCAGGTAAATGCGTCGATAAATCTCTCATGTCTCCTAAAACCACGTCCACGACGTCCAAAACCGCTCGCTCATCGCTCGCCCGTTCGATCGCATAAGACACCATCTCTTTGTTCACGTCTAAAGCGACGGAAACGATTCCGGAATCGTTGTTCTTACTACTAAGATTCTTATTACTATTATTACTCGTCGTCGTCGCAGTAATAGCGATATTATCTTCTCTGAGTACTTTCTTCGCGTGTTCGATGGAGTGCCACGCCGGACCGCATCCGAGCTCCAAGAGCGTTCGCAACTTCTTTCCTGAGGAGGACTCTTCGTAGAGATTGTGCAAAAAGTCAACCTCTTTGGGAAAATCTCGAAACGTGCCGAACGCGAGCGCGTATACGTCCGGTTTTGAGTATATCGAAGCGCCACCTACTAGTAAACCTTTCTCATCTTCTTTACATTCATCATCATCTCTCCTTTCGTCGTCGCTAAGAGAGTAAGAACGCGTCGCAACAAATCTAGGAAATCTAAAACTTCCTCCTCGTCGTCTTCCTCCTTTGAAACAGAACGGGGAAGAAGACGCGCGGAAAAAACATCGACGCATCGTCGTCGTCATCGTCGTTAAAGTCATCGTCGTCGTTGTCATCAAAATCACCTTAACACATTATTTCAACAGAACGAGACAAAAAGTTCACACGTGTAAAATCAAGATCTAACGAACATTTCCACATAACAGACAGACAAAAGAGAGACTCGAGTGAGTGACACTTTTTCATGTCCTTTCCAAAGAAGAGAAAAACTCTTTCTCTAAGGTAAAATAAATTAGGGTTGGAACCCTAAAAGTACATTTTAAAAAAAAAAACGCAGCAAAACGTTTCTTTCTCTTTCTTTTCTGGGAAAAGCAACTAACCCCCTCACATACTATTTGTGCAGAAGAAGTAAGAAGACCGAGGAAGAGGAAAGAAGACGAGGGAGTGTATATATATACAACGTATATATTTTAAAGAGATATAAGAGTTTAAGAGAGACTTTGATATAGAGAGAGTTTAGAGCATATAAAATGCGCGCGGGAGTTTCATCATCATCGCAAAATTCGTTCACGGCGGCGGCTTTGCCTGTACATCATCCGCATCGTCGACATCGCATCTCGTCGAGGTGCGCTCGAAAGAGTACCACGAACAACAACGACGACGACGACTCGAGGAAGACAACAACTAACCTGAAGTCCTCAACCTCCACTTTTAACGAATTTCGAAGACGAAGAAGCAAAAGAGGCGCTTCACAACTCGAGAAGAACAACGCTTTACGAAGCGACGACGACGATTTGGGGGCTTTGGAGGACACGAAGAACACCTTTGAAGAAGAACGAGAACAACCGAACGGCATCGACGGAATGACGCTGTGGTTCGCCCTCGGTTTCGTCTTTGATTTCATGACCCCATCCTCGGCAGAGTGCAGGAAAATCATCCGAGCCGCGGCGGAACAAAACAGAGTCGTGTTAAAAAACGTGTCCCAGTGGAGGAAACTCCAGTGGGAGAAAGCGGCGAAAGAACACGTGGTTTTAAGAAACGCGCACACGCCGTTACCGGGGTGTCGAGGGTATCGCGTGTGCTGGCAATCCTCGGCACAAAACGGAGGGGAGTGCTCTCACGGGGATTTACTCCTGATATTCGTCCCGAGCACGAGGAAGTATCACAGGGAGGAAGATTTTAGGAAAGGGTTCGATTGCGGGCCGCCGCAAAGCGCGAGAGAGAAAGAAGGTGAAGAGAGCGAGAACGACGACGTCGAGGACGAGGACGAGGACGAGGACGAACAGAAAAAGAAGAAGAAAACGACGAAGAAAAAGAAGAAGTCGGTCGTGAAGAGCGCGAAGGAGGTTTTGGACGCCTTGGATAGAATCTCGAAAGTGAACGAACAGTTGTGGTACGTTCGAGAGAGAATATTGAAGAACGGAGAGGGCATCGACGTGGACGCGCTGGCAGAGAGCACGAAGAAGAGCTTAGGGGATAAAGGCGACGGTGTCGGCGCGCCGGGTTCTTCGAGCTCGTCGATGTCGTCTCCATCGTCGTCGTCGTCGTCGAAACAAAAAGAAGACGGGGACGACGACGAGGCTAAGAGAACCGACGAAGAAAACTCCAATAGTGGCGATGAAGACGACGACGACGATTCCAACATCGCCACCATGGATAAGTACGGGTCACCAGAACAAGCTTGGGAAAACGGTCAAGGTGCCGATGCCGTCTCTTTGTGGTTACGATTTAATATTAACTTTGATTTCCACGGGCCGGCTGGTTTCGTCAATCGATCGGTGGTCAAAGTCGCCGCGGAAGAGAAAGGCATACAAACCTCTCAGTGCGAGAGTTGGCCAAAACACACGTGGATCGATGTGGCTGAAAGAGCGGGGGTGACGTTCAAGTCCTCACACGCGGCCATTTCGCAGTGCGGTCGAGGGTGGAAGCTCTGTTGGGTGGACGACGACGTCAACATTACGATGAAAGGCAAACGCGCGGTATCGTCATCGGCTGATAACACCACGAGCGACGACGCTGAGGATTCAGACAGCACCAGCGACGAACGTCGACGACGCCGACGAGGGGGGGACGGCACGAGCTCGAGTCATTTAGACGACGCGTCGAGTGGAGGCGTGCCTCAAGCCTTCGTGTGGGTGCCGGAAACGGCCAAGTATTACACGTTTGGCGCGGCGTTGAAGAACAAACGCTCAAAAATCGCCGGCGTTTCCGTGCAAGACGTCGCGAAAGCAGCCGTGGCGGCGGCAAAGTCGCAACCACCACCTCCTGGGTTAAAAGCTGCGCTTTTGCGCGATTCAGATTTCCTGGCAACGCTCGGACGCGCGGCGTCGAAAGAAACCGCGGAGAAGAAAAAAGAGGTTTCTACGCCGACCGAAGACGCGAGCGAAGAGACGAGAGAAGAGAAACTTTTAGCCATGGCACGCGAAGCGAGCGAACGAATGGAAGACGACGAAAACGACGATTACGAAAACCAACGCGAAACGGTGTATCCGCCTGGATTTGACGGTGCCGACGGCGACGGCGGAGACACCATCGACGGCACGCACATCAGTTCGGAATTTTACTCTCGATCCGCTGGATACTTATCTTTTGTAGAGAACGATTGGACCGAAGAAGATGCCATGCGACAGATGGGTCTGAAGAACGTTCCGGATTACTACTCGGATGAAGTGCTCTCGTCGCCAGATGAAGAGGAGGAGGATTTCATAGAAGCGACGACATCGGAACGAGGAGGAGACGAGGAAGAGCAAAAGTTGCCCAAACCAGTCACTTTGTTTGATTTCGAACAGAGAGACGAACAAGTCGCGCCTTTGGAAAGTCCAAAAACCTTTCCAGACCGAATGGCAGAGTTAGAAGAACAAGAGCAAAAACAAAAACAAAACGTCGCCATCGCCACGAGAAAGACCGAACACCTCGATCTTTGGCAAAAGTTCCCCGAGGATTTGCCGGATACGAAACAATGGGAGCTCCATCGACTCGCCGGCGTGGATTATCTGGTTGCAAAAATGGAGGACGGTCGCCTGGATTTCAACGAAGTTATGAAAGTTAAAAGAGACGAATACACCGGTCGGTGCACGTCCAAACTGGAACGCGTGGATACATCCGGTCAAGTAAAAGGAAACTCTCTTCAGCCGACGCACTACGCGCCGATACACTGGACGGAACAACACCACGAATTGAAGGAAGGATGGGACGAAACGAACCCAGATCCGAGGGCGTTGTCCACGTACACCCGAGAGTGGGAACGCACGACGAAGGTTTATTTAGTTCCTAAAAGCGGCGACGACATCAACGCCACGCTCGATTTCACCAAACCGTTGATTTTATTCACCAACGGCGAATCTTCCGACGACATTTTCCAAGTTCACGACGCCATCTCCGGCGCGCGAGAAAACCCAGACGGTGTTTTAGTTGTCAAAAAAGGCGAGCTCACCGTGGTTCCACAAACGAGCGTGCCTGGCTACGAAGAACTCATTCAAAACTGGGAGCAAGAGGTGAACTGGTCCGAAGAGAAGAAGAATTTCAACGAAGATTTCTACCGAGAGATTGACTTCGACCAAGACATTGGCGACGAGACGCCCGAGATTGATTTGATTTGATTTGATTTGATTATTATTCACGATGATTATAGTAGCAGAGATTAGGGTTGTTTTAAAGATGTGCGTACTTTCGTATATTTGTTCTTCTTGTTGTGATGACTTTGATGATACTAAGTGGTGTTTCGTTGAAACGTGTGTTGCATTGTATTTTCCCTCTTTTTATAAACTCCAATTTATTCCGACTGTCGTTTGCGTCACTTTTTTTAGTAGTACAAGTAAAGAAACATAATGAGCAGCCGGCGAAAGAATAAACATCCGAAACGAGCGGAAAACGCGAAGACGGTGGTGGTTGCGAGTGCCACCAGAGAAGAGAGAGAAGAAGAAGAAGAACGACCGGTGTTGTTATGTTTGCGAATACCTGATGATGAAGATGGTGATGATGATGAGGAAGATGATGATGTCGACTTTGATGAAGTCGCTGAGAAGCAAAATGAGATACGTAAAGAAAAGACTGCGACGAAGAGAGGAGGGAAGAGAAAGAGAACGCAACAACACGAGTGCGATGTTTGCGAGAAGGTGTTTAAGTATCCATCCAATTTGGCTATACACATGCGTATTCACACGAACGAGAAACCGTATGAGTGTGATGTGTGCGAGAAATGTTTTCGTGAATCTGGTACTTTGCAAAGCCACATGCGCATTCACACGAACGAGAAACCGTACGAATGTGATGTTTGCGAGAAGCGTTTTGCTCTAGCTGGTAATTTGAAAAGCCACAAGCGTATTCACACGAACGAGAGACCGTACGAGTGCGATGTGTGCGATAAAGCTTTTCGTAATTCTAGTCATTTGAAAAGCCACAAGCGTATTCACACGAACGAGAAACCGTATGAATGTGATGTGTGCGAGAAGCGTTTTACTCAATCTAGTAATTTGAAGAAGCACATGCGTATTCACACGAACGAGAAACCGTACGAATGTGATGTGTGCGATAAAGCTTTTCGTGATTCTGGCTATTTGAAAAAGCACAAGCGTACTCACACGAACGAGAAACCGTACGAATGTGATGTGTGCGAGAAGCGTTTTAGTCGAGCTGATAGTTTGAAAGTGCACATGCGTATTCACACGAACGAGAAACCGTATGAGTGTGATGTGTGCGAGAAGCGTTTTCGTGATTCTAGTACTTTGATAAGGCACAAGCGTATTCACACGAACGAGAAACCGTACGAATGTGATGTGTGCGAGAAGCGTTTTCGTCGTTCTAGTAATTTGAAAGTTCACATGCGTCGCCTCCACTAGGTTTTGTGCAGTCCTAGTTTTGTCCTAGTTTGTGTACACTTTGTAAATAGTTTTATAATTTTAGGTAAAATGACATAACGTTCATGCCCCGCACAAAAGAACAACATCATCACCGTCAAAAATGACGTCGGAATCAGATAAAGGAGAACAACAAGAACACGTCGTCGTTGCGCAGTATCAAGACCTCCTCGCAAAACTCTCTCCAGACGAAGCTTTCTTCGAGATGGCGAACAGTCCTATCGTTAGTTTCAGAATAGATTCTTCTTCAACGGTTTCCGACGAAGTGATACGCGTCGAACAAAAGCAAGAGTTGGAAAACAGTTGCGGAGGCATTGTTTGGGAATCCGCGTTCGCACTGGCCGAGTATTTGAGAAAGCGCGTTTTGAAGAATCAGAAACAGAAGACCGTGATAAGAGATTGCATAGACATAGGCGCCGGGACTGGATTTTTAGGTATTTGGGTTCATAAAACAATCCCCAATATGGAAAGGACAGTGCTTACGGATACGATTGAGTGCTTCGATTTGATGCAAAGAAACGTAGAGAGGAATTTTAGTAACGATAACGATGATAGCAGTAGTAAGACGATAGATGTGAAACCTTTGGATTGGACGAGCAAAAAGGATTTAGATGCGTTAGCGACGACTGGACGAGGCAAATTTGATTTGCTCCTAGCGACGGACGTCATATTCGCGGAACGGCTGGTGGAACCTTTGATTCGGTGCTTGAAGACGTTGATTGATCCCGAAAAAGGCGTATGTTACGTGTGTGCGCAACCGAGAGATAAACTAGCCTTTGAGCTATTCCAAGAGTTGTCCGCGAAAGAATTTAGTCAGTTTAGAAAAGTTCCGGAAGAAGAGCTAGATTTTTCGTTCGACGCCGAGTGTAAATTATTTGAAATGCGACTGTAGATCATTTATTCCAATTGTCTAAGTGTTCCTAATCTGCGAAACTTTAGCGTTCGCTCTATTTCTTCTTTCGTGAACAGTTTCGCGGCGTAATCTAATCTAGGATGTGCCATCAACTCAGCGATTTTCGAACCGTATCCTTCACCTACACACCACGCCTCGCATTCCGCGGCTTGGATGATCAAGCTCGGAACGCACACGAACTCGCACAAGCGTCGCGAAGCGTACGATAGAGAAGACGGAGCAGCAGAAGAGTCCATACCTTCTCTTGATTCTTCATCTTCATCGTCGTATCGACCAAACTCCTCCTCCTCGGACGTTTCCAGCTGATTGACGTCCAAGAATAGCGCTTTGATTACTCTCGAGAGCGCTCGCATCGTTCGTAACTTGACCTCTTTCTTGTTTGTAGACGCAGAGAGGTATCGAAGCTTGAGAAACGCGCGAATACCGATCGTTTCTTCGCCTTTAGCTTCGCAATATACGGAGTAGTCCTCGATTGCAGCGAGCGAATCTTCCTCGATGCGCTCTTCGCCGAGCGCAGCTTTGAGCGCTTCGTTAAAGGAGTCCGCTTTGGATGCGAGAAGTTCGTGTTCGACGTCGAAAAAGTCGTAAACGTCCGTCGTCAACCGGAACCAGAACTCGTCGGATGAAGATTCCTCCTCTGTTTCGTCGCCTTCCTCATCGTCGAATGCATCTTTTAACCACGCACAATTATCGCCACCGAGAAGACTCAAGACGCTCTCAACGCACTTTGCCGCCAGAACGGAGTCACATTCTCTCTTTTCACTTTCGTGGAACGGTCTTACGGCTAAATCGCGTTCACTCCTCCTTGCTCTGTTTGCGCTTGCAACACTATTTTTGTCGAACGCGTCTTCGATTTCATCTTCTGGAGGCACGAAATTCCTTTTCGCGCTCGCGCGCCACTTCTTGAACAACTCGCAACATTCAAAGTACTGCACCCAATCGTTCAGCTCGCGCACGTTTTTAGAATCGAGCTTATCCATTTCAAAATCTACCGTTTCGGGATCGAGGAGGTATGGGTGCACCTCAAAATGGATCAAATCCATAGCGTCGAGCTCTCCGTTGAAAAATTCATCGTTCCCAATTTGCGCGAATGACGACGACGTACTCGCCTCTGCGTCAACGAAAGTCTGCGCGATAGCACCATACGTACGTCGAAGCGCGCGTTCGCGAAGGAGCTTACACGCGAACGATCGAGCTTCTTTAACGAAGTTATTGTTCTCGTCTCTGGTCGCCCACTGAGAAATAGAGTTCAACCATCTCGCAGTACAATGCGAATACTCCTCGAATCTTGATTTATCGAGCGTCATGCGTACGATGTTCCTTCTGTTGCCTTCTCCTTCAAGTGGAATCCAATTCGACGCTTCTTCGTGACGTTTGATTTTCGCGTTCGGAGACGTCAACAAACAATGGAAAACGTAGAAATTTGACAGGATTTCCGCGCGTTCGTGCGCGGAAAGCTGCGATGCGTACAAGGATACGAGGGAGTAGCGTCTTTCCGTTATGAGCGTGACCACATATCTCCCAACAATCTTGTCGCAGTTAAAATCCAAACCACGCGATCCAAAAAAGTCGCCATGTTCTTGCAATTCTTCTCTTTCTTTATCCGTCTCGGCGATGAGTACGTCTTTTAAACTCAAAACGAGATTGGCAGCGAATCTTTGAAACGCGCGTTGCGCTTCCACCGTATCTGCAGCAGAATCCGGTTGGAACACCTTATCACACAAAACGTTTTTGATGATGTTATCGATACTACCGAGCGCTAAATCTTTCTGTATCACCCGGTGTGTTTCCAGTCCTTCTCGATTGAGTAGCTTTTCCAACACGTCAAAAGCGGCCTGTGGAGTGGGTGGGCAACTCTCCACAACTTCTCGCGTCGGCCATCGAGGTGGTCCATATTCATCGTCGTCGTTTTCTTGTTTGTCCTCATCGTCATCATCATCTGAATCGTTCGCCTCGCGAATCAGTTGGCCTACGCTGAAGGCAACATCATCTTCTTTGGGATCTTCGGAGGAGAACTCTCCGACAACAGACTCGTCCCATCTTCTCATCAATTTCCTATCCACGCAGTGATCGACTATAGATCGAAACAACACCCACGAGATGGCATCGTAGCTATCACCGCTCGTCACGTCCGCGGCAAATTCGTCCGACTCTGCCGCAGCTGCTAACATCATCCCATCAACGTCGCCACAAAGACTCGCGTATATCGCTGCTTCGTAGATGACCCTTTCGCGTTCGCTCGGCGTCAACGCATATATCGCGGTATTACTATTGTCGTCCAGTTTACGGAGTAACTGTCGTGACGCTTTGTGTAACGTCCATTTCCACAGCCGCCGACGATCGACTAGTGCGCTGTTGCAATTGTTAGAGCTATTAGAATTGCTACCATCCACATTATTCGTTGACATCATCAAACACTCGCTGACGACGCGCTCGTCTACCTCGTCGAGCTCGTTCTGGACGTGTAATGGAATTTCATCAAAGCTTCCGTGTTTGTTACCCGGCTTTTCGCGTCTCAAGACGGCATGGATTCGCGCATCGTCTCGCACGCGTTCTTTATCGCAGTTCTCACCAACGGGGACGAATGACCATCCACTCGCACCACCTAACGACGCTGCTCGCCACGGCTGTCCGCACTTTACGCACAACTCTCTCGCTTGTTCGATATCGCCCGACCGCACTATTTGCCATAATCGTTTTAAAAGTTTCGTTTCGTTTTGCGCGTCGATTGGGACTAGCGCTCCTTTCTTCGCACCCGACGATGACGTGGAGGATGAAAAGTGCGACGCTAATCTTCTATCCGCGTTGTTGCTTTGAGAATCACCGCCACCCAGGACGATGCCGTCCATATCTAACCGTTGCGACAGCTCGCGCTCTTCGTAATCTTGCGTCGCGCCTTGTTCAACCGCCAACGCTGTTTCTTTAAACGTTCCACAATCCGCATCTAATGCGGTTAAAGCTCCAGGAGACGTAGTAGCAGTACTTTCATTCGCACTTTCACCCCGTCCGCTACTACTATCAAACGCTTCCCTACGTAACTTGGTCGCTTGATTCTCCTCCAACCACGCGACGATTCTTTGCGTCCGAAACAACACAGGATCTCTCTTCTCATCGCGAACGAACAATCGCGCTCTCACATCCATCGGTGGCAAGAGGACGTCTCCTGTGTATCCATTTCCATTTTCTCTATTCGCGGCTAACGTTCTCGTCTTTTCAATCTCGAACCCGTTCCTGTCTTCGTATAAAGCGTCGCCCATCAAATGGTTCACTAAATTCCATGTCTTTGCCTCTCGTTCCAGCTCATTCGCGCGTTCGATTAAACCTTTCGACTCTTCCCGTTTATCATATGCGTTACTTTGTCTCAACCGATGCGCCTCCGCTCTCAAATCGTCGCTCGCTCTCAGCGCGACGCGTTCGAACCGTTTCGGCGCCGAAGTCGCGAGCAAGTGTCTCGTTTTCACCGCCGCAAAAATATCACCAAAGTGGTACTCTTCCGCAAAATACGTCGTGTCCTCGTCTTCGTCGTTATCGCCGTCTTCGCCGAATGGTGGACGAGTGAGAGCATTCTCCTGGGAGGAACTCGGTCCGACGACGACGTTTAAACTTTGCCGTTTTATGGATGAGTGCGGGGAGAACATCTGATTGTGATGATGTTGAATCTCCTCGCTCTCTTCTTCTCCGTGGTGATATTCTTCTGGAATCTCGTATTCCTCCTCTCCATACATCGCCATCTCTTCGTCTGCTTCCATCTCTTGTTTTGGCGTGTTTTGTATCTCTCTGTTTGTGTGTAGTATGTGTTCGACGAGAGCGTGGAAATTCTGAAGAGAGAATTCAAATAAGAAGAAAACTGAAGAAAATTGAGGAAAATTGAGGAAGAAGAAGAGGAAAAGAGAAAAGAAGAGGGGTCTCTCTTTCTGTCGCGAAAAATGTTGTTGTTCGATTAACATTGATTCTTCTGTTGTATCTTCGGTATTTAATAACGTCGTTATTACAACGTGTATGTGTACGCTAGGACTATATAACAGAGCTAACGATGAGTACGCATGTGGCTTTGCAAAGTACCAGATCGACTAAAACGCTTCTCGCACACATCACACTCGTACGGTTTCTCGTTCGTGTGAATACGCATGTGGTTTTGCAAAGTAGCAGATTCACGAAAACGCTTCTCGCACACATCACATTCATACGGCTTCTCGTTCGTGTGAATACGCATGTGGACTTTCAAATTACCAGCTGTGCTAAAACTCTTCTCGCACACGTCACACTCATACGGTTTCTCGTTCGTGTGAATACGCATGTGTATGGCCAAACTTGATGGTCTATCAAACACCTTCTCGCAAAGATCGCACTCGTGTTGTCGCCCTCTCTTTCTCTTCCCTCCTCTCTTCGTCGCAGTCTTTTCTTTTCGCAACTTCTCATTTTGCTGCTCAACGACTTCATCAAAAGCGACATCTTCCTCATCATCATCCTCATCATCATCATCAGGTATTCGCACACATAACAACACCGGTCGTTCTTCTTTCTCTCCCTTCAAAACCGTCCTCGCGTTTTCCGCTCGTTTCGGATGTGGATTCTTCCGCCGGCTGCTCATTATCAGACTTCTTCTTCTTCTTCTTCTTCTTCCTCTTTGTTCTTATTCTTAGTCGTAGGAGTAAGTGCTTTTCATGAATGAAGCATTTTTCCCCTACACATGAGCCTCAGAATAAAACACACAACATAAGAACAACGTGAGGGTGTGACTTTTGTGACGCGACGAAGGAACGCTCACTTTTTGCCGCTCCGCAGAAGAAAACGCTTCGACTGCTTTTAAAGTCTTCGTCGCATTCTTCTGCGTTTTTTTTGTGATGAGAGAGGAGTAAAGAGAACTATAGTTCTTCATCATCCTCTTCACGAAGAGCATTATTCTCTCGTCGTAAACCGATGGTGATGCGACGGAGCATTTTATGCAACGCGTTTTCTCTCGGAAGAAACCACAGAAGAAGAAGTTTTCAACAACAACAACAACAACAACAACAACAACAACGAACGAGAGAGAAAAGCTGGAAAAGGAATTCGCTGAAAAACGCTTCTTCTTTGGCCGCTTTCGGTAGTCGAGGAGAAGGGAGCAGAAGTGGTGGTGATACGATGGGTTCGTCGATACTAAGCGAGAAGGAGAAAAAGGAGGAAAAGAAAGACGACAATGAAGATGAAGAAGTCGTCTGTTACGAACACGACGGTAAAAACACGGGAGACGCGCGAAAATTGGAAGCGTGGTTGACACAGCGCGGCATCAACGTGCGCGAGACGTTTTCTCCTTCTTCTTCTTCTTCGGCGTTATCGCCGTCGAAGAATGAAAACGAGGATACGCAAAACGGATTGAAATCTATCGATGATTTGCTCAAAGAGATTGAAAACGGCGAAACTGTTTTAACCGAACACGAGACAACTCACGACGACGGCACCGTGAAGCTCTCGTGCATCCGCCGCGTCTCGGTCGTCGTCGTCGAAATAACCTCAAAATCGAAACCGAACAAAAAACTCGTCGAATACGAACAAACGCTCCCGTCCGGCCTCGCGCGAAAACGAGAACGGTTTTTGAGCGAGAAAATCATGTCCGGTAAAGGTGAAACACCTTTAGAAGCCGCAAAAAGAGGCATACGCGAAGAGTTAGGCGACGCGTTATCGCCAAACGCAGTCATTGACATCGACGAAACGTCTTTACGAAGTCTGCCGCTTTCGTCGAAACCGTCCTTTTCTCAAAGCTATAAAGCTTTGCCGACGCGGTATCGATTTTACGAGGTGAACTGCGAAATCGATGGTTTAGCTGAAGATAAGGATGAATTCACGAGCACAGAAAAGTGTGGCACCAAGGCTGTGTGGAAGTGGGTGTAAAATGAGTAATACTAGAGTAGTAGTCGTAGTAGATAATAGTAGTTCGTTGAAAGTATTTTGGTACGAATAAGAAGTAAAAATACTAGTACCGGTACTATAGAGTTTTACAACAGCTTTTTACGAGTCTTATCCCGTTCCTCAAAAAACTCCATTCCTCCAAAAGAATATCTCGTGTACACGACATAAACATAAACAACATACAAAACAGATCATCTCACTGAGAAGAAAAGACGACTAAAAATGGCTGGCGCAGGAGAACTCCCGCCTGGATTCGGTGGCATGCCCGGCGGTAACGGCATCCCCGGCGGAGGAGCGCCGTTCGACGTGGAAAAAATCCGCCAAATGCTCGAAGACCCTTCCATAAAAGAAGCCGCAGAAGCGATCGCTTCGGACCCTGCGTTTAAACAAATGCAAGAGAACATGGCTTCACAAATCGCAAAGATGCAACAATCCGGCCAAGCGTTAGGCGCAGGACCATCGTCTGCAGCTGAATTGCAACAAATGATGATGCAAGGCGGCGTTCCCGGTGGTGGGATGATGGGGCAAGGCGTGGACCCACAACAAGCGATGCAAGCGATGGAAGGCGTGATGAAGAACCCGGCGTTCGCGCAGATGGCGCAGAAATTGGGCGAGCAAATGATGCAAGACCCGACGATGCAATCGATGATGAGCGAGATGAATAACCCGGAAACGACGAGAAAGATGAAAGAGAAGATGGATAAGTTGAAAGAAGATCCGGAGATGGGACCGATTATGAAAGATATCGAACAAGGCGGACCGCAAGCGATGATGAAGTATTGGAACGATCCGGAGACGTTGAAGAAGATCAACGAGGCGATGGCGGATGTCATGCCTGGGATGGGAGGGATGATGCCACCTGGGTTTGGAGGTGGTGGTGGCCACGCGGATGTCGCCGAACAGATGAAGAATTTGAACGTAGATAATGAAGAAGAAGAGGAAGAAGAAGAGGACGAAGAGGACAGCGTGTTGACCGCGGCGAGCGCCGGCGACGTCGAGTTGTTGAAACAATTGATCGAAGAAAAGGAGGACGTGAACAAAAGCGACGGGGAAGGGCGAACGGCGTTGCACTTTGCCGCTGGGTACGGAGAAATGGAGTGCTGCAAGATGTTGATTGAAGCCAAAGCAGACGCTTCAGCCAAGGATAAGAATAACAACACGCCGATGCATTACGCCGCCGGATACGGGAGAGTAGATATCGTCGAGTTGTTGGTTGAAGCCGGTGGAAGCGTGACGACGAAGAATGTGGACGGGAAGTCGCCGTTGGACGTGGCGAAACTGAACGACCAAGAAGACGTCGTCAAGGCGTTGGAGAAGGACGTTTTTCTTTAATCATTTTCATCATCACTTTTGATATTCAGTCGTCGAAGAAGAGAGAGCTTTTACTTACATTGTACTAGATTTAATAATAATAATAATAATAACACATCGAGTATCAACTCGATAAACAACAACAATAACAACACGTTCTTCTTCTATTAGTAATTACAACTTTTCTTTGTTTATCAAATAAGATCTTTACACATCAACACCTTCCGTTTCCTCAAAATGATATCCAACGGCGACTTTAAACTCATATCCGTCAACAACTCTTCGTACCCTAACTGTTTATACAACGAAATCCCCGGAATGTTATCTTCGTAACAGTGCAAACAGAGCAAATTAAACCCCCACTTCTTGGCGACGTTTTCACTCTCTCTCAATAACTCCGTCGCGACGCCCATTTTCCTATACTCCTCGTCCACGCACATGCACGACACGTACGCGTATTCGCTATTCGCTTCCTCCAAGTCTTTAAATTTCATTATCGATCGTCCAATGAGAACGTCTCTTTGCACCGAAACCTCCGCCACGCCGACGATGTTACCGGAATCGCTTGTTTCCGATGTTTCGTCTTCCCTCGTTTTCGTTTTCTTCATCACCGCCAGCGGCGCGAACCGATCTTGTTTCACGTATCTAAACTTTTCGAGTAAAGTTTCGTCCACGTCGCCTTGGAATAAAAACATCGACAGTTGATCTAACGGCGAGTTTGGTCCTAAAATCGGCGTGAAAAAACACTTCGCTTGTAAGTTGCTCATCTCTTTCAGTTGGTTTTCGGTCACGTGTGTTGCTTTCGACAGACTTTTCTTCTTCGCGTTTAAGTTACTGGAAATGGTTTTCGTGGTTGTCGTGGAGGTGGAGGACGATGCGTTTGCTCCTTTTATTAACTTTTGCTGATTCGTAGTAGTATTACGATAGTAATAAAAACGAGGAGCAGGAGGACGTAAACGACGACACGTCCTCGCAGTCCTCGCAGCAGCAGTTGGTGTTGTTGTTCTTGGTGTTGGTGTTCTCGTCGTCGTCGTCTGAATCATCATCCTCGTCCGTTTTTTTTTGTAGAGAAGAAAGAAGAAAGGAAAACGAGAAAAAAACCGACGAGAGAGACGAAAAAGAGAAGAAGAGAAATTTTTTGTCACGATGAAACTCGATTTTTTTAAGAAAAAAAACATGAAAATTTTGTTAAGCTCTCGTCGTCGTCCGTAGTATTCAGCCTCTCTTTGTTGAGAAGAAGAAGACAAGAAGACAAGAAGAAGAAGAAGAAGAATCCTCCTTTTCCTCCTTCTGTCCTTCTTAACTTCTCCTAAACGAGTTTTGTTGTCGTTCGTCTCTCCTCTCTCGTCCTCCTCGGTGTCGTCTGAATCGTCTGAATCGTCGTCGGGAATTTTTTTGTTTACGAGGCGTTTGAAGCGCGGAGGACACGCGCGAGGACATCATCCACAACAACAAGAACAAATACGATTCAGACGACGACGATTCAGACGACGACCGGTGGTAAAACGAGTAAAAATGAATACCGCTCGCGCTGTTTCCTCTTCGAATGAAGAAGAAGAAGACCAAGAAGCGAAGAAGGTGGTGACGTTTGTCACCGGAAACGCGAAGAAACTGGAAGAAGTAAAATCGATATTAAAATTAGCCTCAACAGACGAAGAAGAAGAAGAAGAAGAAGACAACAAAGGAGGAAAAAAAATGATGATGAAAATTAATTTAATCTCACGATCGATCGACTTACCGGAACTCCAAGGCGATCCGATCGATATCGCCAAAGAGAAGTGCTTGTTAGCTTCGAGAGAGATAGAAGGACCAACTTTAGTGGAAGATACGAGTTTATGCTTCAACGCGTTGAAAGGGCTACCCGGGCCGTACGTGAAGTGGTTTTTAGAAAAAACCGGATTGGATGGGTTGAATAACATGTTGCTCGCGTACGAGGATAAAACGGCGTACGCGCAGTGCGTGTTCGCGTATTGCGAGGGCGGCGAGAAGAGCGCGGAGGAAGTGGAGGTGTTCGTCGGGCGGACGAACGGGAGGATCGTAAAAGCGAGAGGTAAAACGGAGTTTGGATGGGACGCGGTGTTTGAACCGGACGAACAGAGAGATGTTGACGAGAAGAAGACGTACGGAGAGATGGAGAAGGAGGAGAAGAATGCGATTTCGCACCGGTTTCGAGCGTTGGAAAAATTGAGAGAGGCAAAGTTTCGATGATGATACGTTGTTGATAAAAGAAAGATGACTGACCCTCGAGAAATGTATGGTAGTTCAACGACGACGATTCTGATTCTGATTCTGACGAAGAACGCGTGTATTTGTAGTATTAATAATATTATTAACTGGTAATAGTACGTAGTTATAGATGGTAGTTAAAACTTAAGTAGTAGGTATTTACATTTCGGCTTTCGCGTCGCACGCTTCGGTTTCGCCGTTACCGATGAAGCAAAAGATAGTCTCTTGCATCCCGTTCGGGTTACGGCAATAATTAGATTCTAAACCTTGGTGAGGGTTGTCGTTCGGCGTGATCGTCGTTTGGACCCAATTTTTGCACTCCATCCCGGATCGAGTGTGGGTTTGTTTACCTCTGTACGTCAACCCGTTTTCGATGACAGTTTCGTCGTCTGGATCTTGCACGTCCAAGTCCGGATCCTCGCCATCTAATTCATTTTGCAACTCTTCGATGTGGCTTTGCTCGGAGGTCGCATCGACCGAATCCGCATCATCTTCCGGCTCCGGCCCCATTTCAGCATTGGTTTCTCCTTGTTCTTCTTGTTTTTCTTCGGCGGTTTCGGGGGCGGCGGTGCTGTCTGTGGCCTCTGTTGGCTCTTTATGCTCGTCTTCATCGATCGATTGGTCCGACTCTTCGTTCACTTGAATTTCTTGAACATCGCTTTCGTCCGCAACGTCGGCTCCTTCGTCTAACGATTCGTCTTCACCGAGTTGTTGTTCCGCCGTCGCCATCGTGTCTTTGCACGTCGCCGCCGGTCCCATGTCCGGCATGGCGCACTTGAATCGCGCGTGGAACGCAGATGCACCGGAGAACATCATGCCTTGGTTTTGTGTCGACGCTTGGCCGGTGAACGAAGACACGTCTTGAGCAAACGACTTGGCGCGTTGGAACATGCCTTGCATGCCGTCCCATTTCGAAGAGCCGGTGTTCCACTTCCCAATGGCTTGGTTAAACTGCTCGGCGCCTTCAAATTGGCTCACAAAGCTTTCCACCTTCGACGTGTCCCAATCTGAAATGTCTTGGTTGAAGTTAATCGCGTCTTTGAACATGCCTTGCATGGTCTTCGCTTTACTCGTGTTCCATTTGGAAATGTCCGCGTTGAACGCGGCGTTGCCGTTAAACATGCCTTGGAAGCTTTCCACGTTCGAGACGTCCCAGTTCGAGATGTCCGAATTGAACAACCGACAACTGTGAAACATTTGGTACGCACTGGTCAACGAGGACGTGTCCCATTCGGACAAATCACCGTTAAATGCTTCTTTACCTTTGAACAACTCTTGCATGTTCGTGACTTTGGAGACGTCCCAATCCTTCATGACGCCGAATTGCGACTTGGCGGCAAAGTGTGGGCAATTCCCATCGTTCGGCGCTTCTTGTAAGCATTTGTTCACGGCTTCTTTAATGTTCGCGTTGTTTAACTCTTTCGGCGCTTGCAACGGTTCGCACAATTCCGCGACGTTATTTCCAACGTAACAATAGATGGACTTTTGGTTGTCCGGGTTACGGCAAAAGTTACCGGACAAATCGCCATCCGGGTATTCGAACGCGGTGCGTTGCGTGAATTGCCACGCGACGCACTCTTTGCCAGTTTTGGAGAACGTCTGGAAGCCTCTGTACGAGGTACCGTCGCCGTCGAGGACTTCAACCGCCGGGTCAAAGTTACCTTTTTTCTTCGCTTGTTTTTCTTCTTCTTCGTTTACTTCCGGAGTCTCGTCAAACCCGACGCCGGCTTCGTTATTCGGTGGGTTCAACCTTTGCTCTTCCGATTGTAAAGCGTCCGCTTCCGTCCTCAACGCGTCCGCCGTTTTCTCCACTTCTTGCAAAATATCAGTGAACGAGTTTTGTTGTTGTTCCGTGGTGGCTTGTTGCACAGACGCCGCGACGACGTTGGCGTCCGGCTCCGCGGATTCCTCCACCGAACCGCCTCCGAGCGGGTCGCACAACTCGGATTGGCCACCGCCAACGTAGCACCATATCGATTCCTGAGCACCGTGTGGGTTACGGCAAAAGTTTTCCTCTAAACCTTCGGTCGGGTTATCGTCCGGAGTGGAGGTGGTTTGCACCCACTTCTTACACTCGACGCCAGATTTCGACTTTGTTTGTTTCCCTCGGTACGCTTGACCGTTTCCGACGACGCGTTCGTCGTCCGGCGATTGCGGTTGAACCATTTGTCCATCATCGGCAAAAGATCCGTCCGGATCGTTGTTATTTCCGCCAGTTTCACCTTGGAACTGCATCGGCTCTCTCGACCCGATCGTATCGTCCATCTCGTCCGCGGTTGGCCCGTCCGTCACCGGCACTTCCTCCGTGATGATAATCTCCCCGACTTGCGGCTCTTGCGGGTTTGAAGACTCGTCGCCATCCGCGCGCGGCAATTTTGCCTCTTCCTCGGCTTGCGCCAACTCCCGTTCTAATCGTTCCACTTCCTCTTCGTCTTGTGTGAGAAGAACGTTCTTAAAACCCAGCGGTTCGCACTTCTCCGTTTCGCCTCCGCCGACGAAGCAAAAGATAGTCTCTTGCTGTCCTTGCGGGTTCCGACAATAGTTCTCGTATAAACCATCGTTCGGGTGATCGTCTGGGTGCATGGTCGTTTGCACCCAGTTCTTGCACTCTTTCCCGGTGACTGATTTCGTTTGTTTCCCGCGATATTGCGTGCCTTTTGCGTCGATTAAGAGTTCGCTTTCGTCAACACCATTTTCAGAGAAGTTTCGTGTTCCTCCCGCGGTCTCAAATTCTTCTTCGCCTCCTCCCAATCTGCTGGTATTGAACATCCTCAAAGACGAAGAAGACGAAGACGAACTGGTGGAAACAGCCAACGCGCTGCCGCCGACGCACAAGGCACCAATGGCGACGACAAACTTCTTCGTCGTCGTCGCGTGGTGCGTTTTTGTTTTCGTTTTATTCAAAATCGAACCATTTTGGAACAATTCGTCGTCATCGGGAGATGGAACGACAAAAGTATTCGATTCGAGATCATCGCGTTGGTGATGTTGCTTCTTAGAAAGAAGCGAAGAGGTTTCGTCGTTAAACATTATATTCTCTATATATTCGCGCGAGACTACTCGACGCGTGTGTGTGTATATATAATAATCAGAGAAGAAAGATAAAGAAGTCGTCTTCTGTTGTCAAACGACGCGAATGAAGAATGAAGGCAAGAACGACGCGCGGCTTTTTTAACAAAACCAACGCTGCTCGAACAAAAAAAACAGAGAAGGCGTGTAGGAGTTTAGGGTATCAAATGCTCAGAAAATCCGAAAATCAGAAAAAAAAGGAGAGAAAAGAGAAGAAAATTCAAAAAAGGAGCGAATGCAGAAAAGTAAAGCCATGGAGACGAGTTCTTCTAAACACTTATTAATCGTTTTCATCATCATCGTACTAATAATATAATAACTTTGTCAAAGTGGTGAGAGGAAGACAACCTAAAGAAGAAGCGTATTAAGGATGACGACGACGACGAATAATACTATACACTCGAAGTCGAATTTTTTAACCGAGTACGAAAAAGAAAGAAACGCGCGAGTGATGCGAAACGAACTGTTGATGCGTCGTTTAGGATTGTCCGACTTTGATTCGCACATGCATAACGCATCATCTTCTAAAAACAAAAGAGAAGAAGAGGACGATTCATCTGATGAGAAGAAGAAGAAGAAGAAGAAGAAGAAGAAGGAGAAGAAAAGACGCGAAAGAGAAACTGACGACGTTGAAAAAGTTGTCGGTGTTCGAAGATCGTCTTCGCGATTAAAACGAGGAGGAGGAAAAGGAGAAACTGACGAACAACAACAAGAAGAAGACAAAGACATCAAAGAAGACAAAGAAGAAGAATTCAAAGAAAGAGACGAAGAACAAGAACGAAAACATCGCATCGCAGAGCAGGAGTTTTCGTACAGAAACAAGATGAAACAGAAGAAACAGACCATCGTGGGCACGGCGTCGTATCAACACACGTTGATGAGAGTGCGAACGATGACGGAACCGAAATTAAGGAACAGGATGCATGCGATATCGCGAGCGAAAGGGCAACACTGCGTAACGAAGATGCGTTTGTTCGCGAGGATATTGTTTTTAGAAGGATACGAGGAACTCGCCGAGGAGTGCGCGGAGGAGTTAAGCGAGTTGATTGGGATTCTAGGAGACGCGAAAGATGACGAAACGAGGGAGGTTGAAGAAGAAAAAGTTTTGGAAGAAGAGGAAGAAGATGACGAAAACGATACTAATAACAAAGAAAACGAAGAAGAATTTTGTAAGCAATTTCATTGCGGGCAAAAGACAAACTTGGACGATCCTCAGATTTTTAAGTGTGTCGTCGACATCGAAAGTCACGCGAGAACGATGAGCAGCGGCGGCGAGAATAAAGACGGAGAAAAGGACGAAGACGTTTACCATCGAGCTTGCCTATCGATGTCGAAAGGCAAATCCGGGATGTTGGATAAAACAGGGGGGGTCACTTTTGTTCTCAACGAGGACGGCACGTACGACGTGGTTAAATCGTCGGTATGAAAGACGAAAAAGAAGACGAGGAAGCAAGAAGTCTCTTGTGTAAAATCAATGTTAATAATCAGTAGCAGCGGCGGCGGCAGCAAATAAGATACTATAACCTAAAATTATTTCTAACATCTATTATACCACTACATCTACATTTCCTCTTCTCTTTCTTCTTCCTTCTTACTCGTCGTATTTCGGACAAACGAATTCGCGCTCGCGAAGGACATCATAGCCATAGCCGAGAAAACAGCACATATCACGTAAGATTCGTACACCGCGTCTTTCAGAACCAAATAATCCAACGCCCACGTCATCGCAGGTTGTAACAAAAAGTACCTCGCAGTTATGTTTGGGCCTAAAAGTTTCGAACTCTTTGCGAAAATGATCAAATTCATCGCGCTCGGAAAGAACGCGCCGAAGAGCACGGCGTATAAACCATCGGAAGATAACGTCCAAATATCTTTCGCGGTTCCGTGGGCGATTAAACCAACGATGAGTAACCAAAACGCGCCTATACCGGTCATCGCCGCGTTGACTACCTCGATTGGTATCTTTGCGTTTATAATCATTTTTTGCATGACAATCGCCACGGAGCTCGCCAACGTGTTGGTCAACATCCATATCGCGCCGACAACAACGTTCGGCGCTTCGTACTCTTTCGGGTCCCCAAACATCAACGCACCTTTATACGAACACACGACGGCAACGCTAATCGTCACGAACAAAATCGCCAAAACTTTCATCACGTTTTCCGGATGCTCTCGATTCACCTCTCGAAACGAAAAGTGTTCCACTCGCAACAACGCCGAGAAGAAAAACGTCAACACGGGCGTCGTCAAAACCAACGCCGAGGTCACGTCCGGCCCCGCGTTCGCGTTCGCTAAGACTACCGATCCTCGTATCAGAGCTAATATTGCGCCTAAAACTATGGAAACTGCGACTATTTGCATCGATGTCACCCCATTTTCATCTTTTGTCTTCTTTGTTGCATCATCGTTCGCCTGTTCCGCCGTCGCCGTCACCACCACCTCCGTCGTCATCTCATCCGTCGTCATCTCCTTCCTTTTCCTCTTCTTCCTCCTCTGTCTGACATAAAAACAATACATCGTCAGTAAAACACACGCCAACATCTCTCTGTAAAAGGATAAAACCATCGCTCTCGTTGAACTTCTCAAGGCGACCGCGAAGACGATGTGCATTCCCATCCAGTTCAGTTGCGAAAGGAACAAGAGGACGTGCGTTTGGATGGATTTGGATTTGTTGTTTTTGTCTGAGTCGTTTACGTCTGAATCATTTTTGTCGCTCTTTTTTTCAGCAACATTTTGCGCGACAACAATTTCAGCACGATGAGCTTTAGCACTGGGAGAGAAAGTTTCACTCTTCTTCATCTCTTCATCTCTTCATCTCTCCATCTTCTTCATTAGAATAACTGTGTGACGTAAGAGGAAAAGTCTCACGAGGGCAAAAAAATCGATTGTTGCTTTTTCGGATGGATTTTTGGATAAAATCGAGCACAAAAAACACGCTTTGTGAGCGACGAGTTTAGGATGAAGCCACGCACTACTCAAACGACGACGACTTTCACCACCACCACCATCAAGAACAACAGTTGTTTTCCTCACGTTCGTCGTAAAAGTCTGTGTCGTAAAAGTCGTTCGGAGGAAACATCATCACGGAGAAGAAGATGCAGAGCAAACAACATTAAAAACAACGACGATGACTTTGACGACGGAAACGACAAAAACGTCAAAGCGTTGAGGGACGAAGCCTCTCGAGGATGTTCCGAGTGTTACTTCCCTCGAGAGAAAGACCGAGCGGAAAATGTTTTTAATGCGTGCTTTCCCGCTTTCATCAGGTCGAAACCGTTTGGAACCGCGTTACTCGTCGGCGCGGAGACCGGCGAGGTCGTGGAGCGTTTCGTGTCCTCGTGTGCTGCGTTTGAAGGAGAAGGGGCGAAGTTGGCGACGGTTGTGGACGTATCGGAAAAACAGCTCGATCGCGCGATGGAGAAAGTCCCGGACGTGGGAATATCAGGAAACGAGAAAGGCGCGAAGTATTTCCAACTCTCCGAGATGAGTTTAGAGGAAGTGAAACCGTATTTCGGTCCGTTCGACGCGATCGTCTTCAACGACACGTTCGAACAGTTTCCGGAAAAGAAGAGGAAAGAGACGCTGGCGAGAGCGGCGAATTTATTGAAACAAACAACCTCGTCGTCGTCGTCGTCGTCGTCGTCGGGAAGTGATGAGGGTGGCGTAAACGAGGCGACGTCTAGGATTGTTATTTCGTCCAGGGAGACCAGAGAAGGCGACGAGAGTTACGCGAGATTGAAAAGGGAGGAGCTGGAGGCGTTAGTAAAAGGATTGCCGTTAGTGTGGACGGAGGAAGAGGCGAAGAGAGGGAAAGCGTTAGATTTGAGCAGCGATAGTAATATAGATAATAGAAGTAGCAGCAGCAATAGCAATAGCAATAGCAACAACAACAACTCGATAGGAAACAACAACGTCCAAAACGACGACAACGATTTAGACGCCACGAGAGTTTTATACTTGACGGAAAACTATAAACTGGCGAAACCTCTTCACATGCGAGCTAAAGTCGTGAGAGGTTTCGGTCGCGGCAGCGCCGAGATGGGTTTACCGACGGCGAATTTGGATCCCGCCGAAATCTCTCTGAACTGGCAAAAGGAGTTGAACGACGATACCGTCGACGTGAAAAACATTCCATTGGGAGTCTATTTCGGATATTGTCAGTTAGAAGGCGACGAATCGGGTAAAAAAATAGCCGTCTTAAACGTCGGTCGACGCCCTTCGTTCGTCGACAAGAAAAACTACGAAAACGACGTCACGGTTGAAGTGCACTGCGTGGAGAAGAACGAGGACGGACTCGCGTTTGAGAACGGGAAGAAACAGTTTTACGGAGAAACCATGTCCGTGGAATGCCTCGGTTTCGTGCGACCGGAGATGAAATTTAACGGATTAGATGAGCTCGTCACGAGGATTAAAACCGACGTCGGTTTGTCCAAGAACTCGCTGATGAAGATGGGAATTTAAGGACGACGAGTACAGTTGTCTTTGTTGTTACGCTATATTATTTTTATTAAACACGTATCAAAACGTTTCGAGTAAACGAGGGATGGTACCATCAAAACATCGTTCGCTGGACAAGTTTGTCTGTCCTGTAATCTTTTACGAACGCGTTCATCACTTCTTTATAATTTTTACATCATTCTCATCCCGTTTACTTGTACTTTGTTCTTTCTGTTCTTCTAAATTATATATAGATACACGCGTGTACGTGCACGTTTCGTCGTGCATAATCTCGAGACGATACGACCTTTGTCTTTTACAAGCGAGCAAGACATTTTCAAGTTAAGCATCCTTCATCTTCGTCTCGATGAACACATCCAGCGCACCTCCCGGTTTCCCGTCCACCAAATGACTCCCAGTCTCTTTCTTCGAGTACAACAACTCGTTCGTGTCTAATCTCAAAACCTCGAAAGCGCCTTTTCTCCACAAGGCGTTTTCCCCGTTCGGAATCGGCTTTTCGGCTTGGTTTTCAATCGCCCAACCTTGTCCTTCCGGAACGGTTTTTTTCAAAATCTCGTTATCGTTCATGGTAAAAGTAAACTTCCCCGGGTACGCCGCGTCTGCTTTATCGATGAGCATTTTAACGCGGGGGAGGTAGTTTCACTTTTCGCAGTATTCGATGTGGATTGGGATCGACGACGCGGAAATTTTGATCGAAGAAGATCTCTTGTTTGAAAAGGAAAGGGTAGATTTACGAGTCAGTTTTCTTGGGGAAGGTGCGACTGCGCGCGCGAAAGATAAAGTTTGAGACGATGCCATCATCTCTGTCTTCTTCTTCTTAAATATATATATATGTGTGCGTGTGTTGTGATATATATACGTGTGTGTGAAGTGAAGATTTTTCTCCCCTTCAAAAGAAGGGACGATTGAACGCAAAACACAAACACGTGTCAGGTTCACACTTTCTCTCTCTCCCTCTCTCTTTCTCTCTGGACTCTTTCGCTCTCTCTGTCCAAATCTTTCACTTTTCTCTCTGGTTCGAAAAAAAAGAGAAAAAAAAAATCGAATCAAATTTCTTTTCGAAAAAGCGGGGATTTTTCCAAGAATCCCACCACTTTTTGTTTCTCACAATTATTATTATTACGTGGAATTATTCTCTCTCTCTTGCGCGTATACTCTAAAGAGAGGGTTGGAGAAAAGGGAGAAGACAAGCGCGTATAAAAGTAATAATAATAATAAGAGAGAGAGAGAAAGAAAGAACAGTTTTGATAATACGCAGAATAGATGAAGCGGAAAAGTCTCGAGCATACACAAACTTTGACGACGACGACGACGACGACGGTTCAAGCTCACGAAGATTATGATGGTGGTTTAACCGAGTTGCAAAAAAGCATCATACGCGAGCAACAACAACAACAACAACAACAACACGAAGTCCCACCGTGGTACGTGGAAGAGGAACAGATGTTTTTACAGCAAGAAGACGCGTATTTCGAAAACCAACGACGACTCGAGAATTCAAGACCAAAGCTGGCGGTTATCATATGCGACGACAACGAAGTCAACTTGAAAATTTTAACTCGATTGTTTTCGAAAGTGTTCTTTCGGGAAGTGAAAGTCATCCAGTGCAGAGATGGGTTGGAAGCGATCGAAGCGTATAAGAGTATGAATGCTAATGCTGATAATAGTCACGACAGATTGGCAATGATCGTGATGGATTTTCAAATGCCAAAGTGCGACGGGTTATCGGCGTGTAAGTATATTCGAGCCATGGAAAAATTCAAGCAGGAGGAAGAAAACGCGATGATGAATCAACCGAAACGACTGCCTTTTGAACAAAAGTATTTCGAAAAAGTTCCGATTTTGATGTTCACAACTGAGTTTCACATGATTATACCTGCGTTAATCGAAGGCATCGTCGACGATCGATTGGCGAAACCGTGTTCGTGTAAAGATTTCGTTCTCACCGTGCATAAACACATGCCAAATTTTATTTTCGACGAGTACGCGGATATGCTCGTTCCGTTAGGGGAGAACGCCCTTTTGAAACGAAAGTATTCCTCGGAAGCGTGTTTGAGCGGGATGCTGTTGGAGGGGTCTTCGAACCTGGATAGTGACGTCTCGGCAATGTCGACAGACAACGGCGTCTTAGAGCAAACGAAACGAAAAGGAAGCGGTAGCAGCAACAACAAAAATACGAAAAATACCGGGAAGGAAGACGTGTGCTTCTACGACGTCGCCGAAGGCGACATATTCGCAGAAGAGGATGACGATGATGACAACGACAATGATGACGATATTCAGCATAAGCAAAACATGGAAGAGGCGAAAAAAAACGCGCGTTGGAATTTATTCTCTTTCAGCCCGAAGAGAAAAGGAAGGAAAGTACAAACGAAGGAGAAGACAGAAGATGATGTGAGAGTTGATGGAAATAATACTACCTACAAAAGAATGAAGCGGCAGCGAGGGAATAATAATAGCACCATCATTCCGAGCTCTGGTTTCACGGGCGGCAAGAAGCGACTATCGCTCGATTCCTACATTCGCGCCGCTCGGAAAGTATGGACGCAAACCAAGTCGCGCTTAGGCGGCATCAATAATCGTAGCAACGGCAAAGAGAAACAAACGCGCGCGTTTGTGGTGGTCAAAAACAACGCTGCGACGCCTGAACTCTCCACGTTGGACTTGACGACGCGCGATAATTTGCAATATTATCAGCCTTCCCGCAGAAACGGTACCGCGTGTATATACGATACCATGTAACTTAGAGATGTAATTTTGTTTTAATTTTAGTACAGCACATTACAAAAAATAGCATTTACTTAAACGATACCGTCTTCTCGTTCTTTGCAGAAGACTCTTTCTTGCGTCGAAAACTCCCGAGGAATGATGGTGATGAAGAGTAACGCAGACCATCCTTCTTTACAAAAGACGACGACATGGCAGAAAACATCGGTGCTTTCAGCGTGGTTTTAGAGTTATTCTTTCGTCCAGTTCTATTACGAAGAGAAGACTCACGAGCAAGTACGGCTACTTGCGCGAAACGTTTCGGTGCTCCCAAGACAGGTTTCATAATATCACCCATCACAAACTTATCTTTTTGTCCGCTTTCAAACTTCGCGTCCTCGACCGCTCGAGACATGCCAGGCGCCATCATTGTCGTCGATCTGGTCTGATTCGCCGTGATGTTGAGAGACGCGTTGAGTTTTGATAAGTCTTCGCTCAATTTCATAATATTTTCTTCGTCACTCGCGACGGCTACTTCTTCGCTCGTCAAATCGTCTCGAGAGAGCGCTTGCATGAGCGCTTGCGTGGTTTTGCGAGCAGACTGTTCAATAGTAGCAATGTCTTCAATCTCGTCGTTGTCGTTCCTTCTCGTTACGCCGTGATTCTTCTCGCCTTTCATGCCCCATCTCCCGTTGAGGGAGCACTCTTTCTTGGCGTCTGCAATGATTGCGTCCATGCTCTTTTTGGCAAGTGCGTTTGATTTAGTGAAAACACTTCTCACCGTTGATGCCTCGCCTAACAAACGTCCGAGTTCAATGCGCGAAGCCTCCGCTTCACGGCGTTGTTTCGGCGGCATGTTTTCTAAAAATTTCTTATCATCCCATAAATTGAGCAATTTCGATGGATTATTTGAAATAGTCATTCCTCGACCTTCTGGATATCGCGTCGTTTCCAATTCGCACAGTAAGGGATTGGCACCTTTCGCTAAGCAGTCCTTGACGAGCTTTAAGCCTCCAAATTCTGGTTTGGGGCATCTCGCAGAGGCCGTCACCGCCCATACAAAGGGGGCAGTCCGAGCTTCGATAGACTTGGCGTAATCTGCCACTTTTGCTTCGGATGGTTTATCTTTCGCGTGCCTACCTACAACAGTACAGTCTGCACCTTTCGCGAGAATATCGCGAGCAAGTTCTATGCCTAACTTAACTTGTTCGTCGCTCTCTGCGGTAGCCGCGCCAAAACAGGCTGCGAAAAAAGGCGTAAACTCGAACGGGACCAAATCAGTACCGTATTCCTCTAGAAGTGGATTGCGACAGAGCCTATTCAAAACTCTCGCAGATGAACGCGCGATGAGAGCCTTCGCAACCTTTGTTGCCGATTCGAACCGAGCTTTTCGAAACTGTTCCATCTTTATTCTGGAAGATTTTAATGAACCGCGATCGTCAATTCCATAGTGTATTCTCGCGAGTGACGCTCGCGCGTGATCCTCTTCAAATGTGTTCAATTTGTATTGTTTTTCGAAACCATCGTCGAATCCGAAGACGGTATCGAAGAACATGCCAACCATAAGCGTATCTTCACCGTCATCACCTTCATCATCCGAATCTTCGAAACCTATCGCCTTGGCTACTGTTTTCCAAAACGACTTTTTTTCCTCCGGCACTTGGTTTTCTTCATCCTGAGGGTATCTCAAACGCAGGCGTTCACGTGCGATTTCGGCTTGCACCAAGTGCAGATCTGCCGCATCATAACGAAACTTCGAAGATTCGTATACTGTTTGAGCTACTACCGTCGTTCTTGCCTCTTTTGTGTCAGGCATAGTTTCAGCGTCACCTCTGAGGGACTTCAATCTGTCGTACGAGTCGTGTCTGGGCGTATCTTCCGTCATCCCCAGTTGTTTGCGCCTCAGCTTACCCACTCTGGCGATATCCATAGCGACTTTAACACCATCGTTCTGTTGCACAGAATCAGACGTTATCTCTCGACTATCGAAATCGGAATCGGAATCATTATTATTACCATACCCGTCACTTACACCACCGTGACCCTGGGCCGAGGCTTCAGTAGCAGATATCGTTTCCAAAGTAGGAATATGTTGTTCGAGTTGAATGATACCGCGCGTGAATTCTTTGTTACCATCGAAAGAGTCATTGTCGGGTTCTTGTTGTCTTTCTTTGACGCGATGTCCGCGGAAATTCTCCTTATTACTGTTTCCATCGTTTTTACCGTCACCGTCACCGTCACCGTCACCAACAGACGGATGCGTCAATTCGATTGGACTGCCGCATGAAATAGCGATCTGAATCGCGATGGCGATTATCGACCCCTCGTACCAGCTTCTTAAGTTTCTCTCCTGTTCGTATTCGATATCGGCGCCAAAATCGAGGAGGAGAAGTATGATTCTTGCCGCAACTTGATGACCGTCACCTTCTAAACAGTCCATTGCAACGAATAACGGAGAAAACGTGCACTCGCCTGTCCGATCGATCGTTTTCGGAAGAACATCTGCAGTATCGCTCACTAAAGGCTCTGAAGCTTTCGTATCAAACGAAATTTCATCCCTTTGTTGCTTATTAAATGCCGATTTGAACTTGTTCGAGGAGACGGATGTTCGCACAGCCCCTTTCTTGCCGTCACTTTCCTCTGTTGAGACGTTTTCACTGTTTCTCGTGTCCGCTAATTTACCCGCATCAACTCGCAACGAATGCAATGAAACTCGCTTCGTTTCCACCGATGCGTCAGAGTCAGCGGACTTTTTCTTTTCCTTTGCCTCGGCCGCTTTGTGATCTATTTTTGTCGCGTTTTCCTTCCCTTTTACTTCCAGATCCATCTTTTCCCGTAAACTTCTGGCGACGTCCGCATCGGATACAGCACGTGCTGCGAGCGGAGACTTCGTTACTTTGGCTACATCCAACTCATTAAAATCCTCAGGTTTTGCCCATTGAACTTCGTATGTCTTTTCGTTGAAGTAGTAGTACCTTGCATATGTAGCATCGTACCAGCGGACCCAATCGTTCGATTTATAGCCTTGATCGTACGAATCTTCATCGTAATCTTCGGACAATTCATCCATATACGGCACCCCGTGCTGTTCGGGATCGTTATCATCAGAATCGTGTGGAGGTTGCAGAGGGGGACGGATTTTTCGTTCTTTCGGATCGACGAAAACATCCGGCTTCATCCAATCAGACGCGCCTGTCGCTTCATCCACGTAATAGTACATTTCATGGTAAGGATCGTAAAATCGAGTGTAACCATTTGAACTGTATCCTTCGTCGTCGTCGTCGTCGTCATCGTCGTCGTCATCTTCGACACAAGTTTTGCTAACCGCGCTATTATCTATTCTATTAATGGAATTGGGAGTATCAAGAGGAGTGTCAAGAGGAGTGACGTCCGGAGTCAACCCAGCTCGATACTGTATGATATCGGTGTATGCTGTTGGTGTCGTGTTCAGAAAACAATCTAAACATGACTGATTCGCGTCAGCACCCATTTTCAGGAGACTTTCAATCTTTGAAAAAACGTTTTCTCTGCGCACTTTAGATTTTGACTCGCCAACGCAGCGAATTAATTCTATCATTGCAGTTGATTGTGATCCACCGGGAAAATAGCCCAGGGCGTTCGCGCTTGCACTGCTTTTTATGATAGTTTCAAACAACCAATCCGCATCGGGGTGGCCATATCGTAATGCCGCTGATGCAGCAAACAACGGTGAGCAAAAAACAGGAAAGGGACCGAGACCACACTTATTTATATCCGCGCCCTTCTTTATGAGCAACTCTACGGTACCCTTGCCGTGCTCGACAAAGTTTAACATATCTTCGATAGCAATTGAGAGAAGAGTAGACACCCGGTGTTCGCGTTTCTCGATATCGTCGATGTGTAAACGCGGCACTCGCTGCCACTCCGTCGATGGACTCGCGCCGTAATCAAGCAAAAGTTTGAAAAGTTCACTGGAGTGTTTCAATGCGCGCTCACCGCGCTTTGGTTCTCTAAAAAAGTCGTGCATTCGATCAACGAATGCGCTCGCCGCGTAATCAAACGTGCTTATCGCGTCGATCCCGTATCTATCGTTTGTACCGTTGAGTGAGGACGTCGGGGAAGAATTTTGTTGTTGATGGTGCATTACGTTTCCTTCTTCTTGGTCGTTGCGCTCTCTTTGCCTGGTATCCTTGTATGAGGTACGCTGATCACGAAGGTCCGAGATCATCACTTGCGCATCGCCATCATAGTCGTGTGAGTCATTTTTACGAATATGTCCTCTCGTATCATCCGCCGAGTTGTTTGCATTGTAGCTATTGTTCGGAATAGCCGAGGATCTTCTCGATTCATGATGCGTCGGCTTTGGCGCCTCGTAATAGAGAGTCCACCATGGTTTCTCTACGTAGTGTATGCAGTGCTGTTCGTCCCAACCACTTGGATTTAACGAACAATACAGCGCCAACGCGACGAGAGGCGTGTTTGAACCAATCATGGGATAATCACCGAAACAATTCGGGTTCGCTCCTTTCTCTAAAAGTTTTTTTGCTAGTCGCAAAGCCGGGGTACCGCAGCCTTCTAAAAGTGCAATTCCAGTGAAAAACAGAGGCGAGCCTTTCGGCTGCAACGCATTGCACGCGTTTCCTGCCGAACCTCTCGCAAGTTCTTCTTTAGACTCGATGAAATCAAACGCCAAACGCTTATTGCTAATCTCGAATCTGCTCAAATCATTTTGTGCGTAAAAGGAGCACTCGTTGTTGACGTCTATACCAAGCACGCTACCGAGGTCAATCAGACGCACGCAAAACGACGCAATTCCATCGCGAATTTCCACGGAAAATGCAGCGTTTTCAACCAGGGACATGACGAGGAACTGTAAACTGGAAATATAGTCTCCAGCAGGAGTCCGAGGGCAAACTCTGCGTTCGAGGTCTAGGAACGATTTCGTTTCGTCGTATTCAAAATCAAACGGCCGATCTGGCACATAGCACTTTACGTTGAGATCGCACTGCTTATTCGAGCCTCGTTGAGTGATGATGTGTAAAGCTTCTATCGTTTCTTGAATATCAGAACCGAAAGAAATAGCTATCGATAGAAAGAAGAGACAGTTTCCAATAGTTCCTGAGTGCATCGCGCATGACGGAAACTTGTACGACGCGTACTGCTGGTATTGATGGTTGGATGACGACAACGATTCCGTCGAGTCTTCCGTATCTTTCTTTGGAGATGCCGACGCCGAAGACGTTGGCGATCCGCCATCTCTGGATGAAAGCGAAGGCGTGTATACACTACTTACGCTCGGATCAATTTGATACGTTTCGTCCACATTTGCGCCCGCGTCGACAAACATCTCCAACACTTTATTTAGATTTTGGAGAGTATGTTTGTGCACTTTAGCTTCCTCGTGGTTCTCCTCCTTTACCGTGCTCACAGCGACGACGGTTTTCCCGTCCAAACTGTCGTATTTCTTATCGTGATCGACGTTATCAACGACCGCTTGCTTTAAAACGTGCGGCGCGTACACCGAGCACAGAAGTGCGACGGGCGATATCGTTTTCGCCACTCTCGGGTACGTCCCGTGTTCGTCCAACGCGACGCGCCACGCGCCGTACCGTATCAATCGTTCAAACACATCTCTCACGGTATGACTGTCCAATCCCTCCGCAGCACACGTGGCTAAAACGAAAATTGGCGCGCCTATCGTCCCGTCTTTCATTTTCATCGGCTGCGAAAGGAGTTTGGTGAGACTCGCGTTACTCGAATCGGCACCAATGCCAACAGTACCACGATTGTTGAAGTTGTTGTTGTTATCCTCGTCGTCGTGGATGCTAACATCCCGCCCGCTCGCCGCTTTCTGGTGATACAATCCATCAGCGCGGTCGATGACTTGGTTAATCTTTTTCAGTTTCTCTCGGACGTTCTTTTCGGCGGTTAAAAAAGGAGGCGACATCTCTTCCACAGACACGCGGTCCCACAAAATCCACTTTTTATCCCGGCTGCAAAGAAGAAGAAGAAGAAGAAGAAGAAGACGAAGAGCTCTCTTTGTGCTCTCAGAGACACACTCTTCTGTCGTTTAGAACGAGAGAATGAATAATTTGCTCTTAAATATCATCGTCGTCATCTTTAATAAAAGATTGTGCGCGTCTGTGTTGTTCCGAAATGTGTTGGTCCGAAGTGTTTCTGTGATTTGTGGTGTACTGATGACAGATGACAAAAATGAGTTTGATGAGAAAAAGGGCAGCTGCGGGAAAACTTTTTTTTTGTTCAGTCGAGATTCAAATTTTTAAAAAAGCCAAAATCTTCATCACACCGACGACGATGAATCCAATCCAAGATTCGGAAAACATGGACCCGACGAGGACGAAGAAACGAAACGCTTCCGCGCAGTCCCTCGCAACGACGACGCAGAAGAAACACCAACGGCAAGGCGAGAAGCACCCGTTGTCCGATTATGCCGCCGGATCAATCACTAAAATCGTTTTATCAAACTTCATGACGTATTCCTCCGTCTCGTTGACGCCTGGTCCAGATTTGAACGTGTTGATTGGCGCGAACGGGACCGGGAAGTCCAGTTTCGTTTGCGCGATTGCGTTAGGCTTGAACGGTAAAACGGATTTGTTAGGACGAGCGAAAGAGCTGTCGGAATTCGTGAAAAGAGGCGAGACGAAAGCGACGATTGAGATTACCTTGAAAAGAACCTCCGGCGGAGGCGACGAGGTGGACGTGGTGAAAAGAACGCTGACGAAAGCAAAAGGCGGGACGAAAGCAAACACGGGTTCCGCGTGGCACATCAACGGGCAACCGTCGAATTCGGCCGAAGTCGACTTGTTGGTAAAGGGAAAGCATCACGTCGAATTGGGGAACTTGACGAACTTTTTACCGCAAGATAAAGTGGCGAGTTTCGCCGGATTATCGGAAACGGACAAGTTGTCGACGACGGAAACGACGGTAAATAACGGAGAGTTGTGGAAGTTGCACGAAGAGTTGATCGCGAAGAAAGAAAACATTCGCAACGATGAGCGGAGGTTGTCGATGTTGCAGCACAGTTTAGATCAAAACACGCGAAGTTTGCAGACGTTGTCCGCGGACAAGGAAAAAGTGGAGAAACAGCAGGAGTTTCAAACGAAAGCGGAAGAATACAAGATGAAGATTCCGTGGATCAGATTTGAAAAGAAGAAAGTGGAGTTTAGCAAAATCAAAGAAAAGTACGCCGAATCGAAAGAAAAGTTGAGAGGTTGCCTTAAAGAGAAAGAAATCGCGGCCAAGCCGGTAAAGGAACTGGAAGTTTTAGAACACAAGATGGGCAAGGAATACAGCGTGAAAAAGAAAGCGACGATGGACGCTCAGGTTAAAGAGCGCACCGCACTCACGAAATTGAGAGGTTTGGGAACGACATACGACGATAAAGCCGGGCTGCTCTCTTCGGCAAACAGAAAAGAGAAGGATGCGGAAAAAACCGTGAACAGAATTAAGGCCGATATTAAGAATATTACGCAAGCGATGAGCGAAATCCCTGAGGTTGCCGATACAAACTTGGATTTGTTGAAAACCTTGAAGGCGAAATACGAAAGCGTACGAAAAGATCGGATACCGCTTGATACTCGTATTGACCAGGCGTCCATGAGATTGCGGCCCGCGGAGCAGAGGGTGAGAAACTTAGAAATCCGCCAATCGGATTTGGACAGCGTTCGCGGAAAGAAATTGAAAGCTTTGACGCATGCGCACAGAAACGCAATCAATATGACGGAGGTCGATAAGGAAGTTCGCGATTTGGCGAAAAGATTGAACAAAGAGAAGAAGCTCAAAGGACCAGTTTTGTGCGAAATTGAGTGCAACAATCAAAACAACCAGACGTTCTTACAAAAACATCTCGGGCTTTCGATGTTGTCGAGCTACGTCATCGATGACGACCAAGAGTTGCTGGGCGCGATTAATAACCTCTTCAAAACGAAAAGATGGCATTTGATGTGCAACAACCAAACGGACACGAATGAGCACGTGAGAGGCGCGAACTTTAAGAACGAGTACAAAGCCTATGGCGTTTCGGAAACGTTAGATTTGACGTTTACGGCGCCAAACTGCGTCATGAAGACCTTGGTCGCTTTGAATCGCGTAGATAGAGCCGCCATCGCCGACGTGAAAGTCATGGACGCTGCGAAGTACCAAGAAATGGTCAACTCGAAGCTCGGGAAGATTGGCCAAGTGTATACGACTAAAAACGTCTTTATTGAACTCAGATCGAGGTACAATTCGAAAGTTACGTTTGAAACGGAAGAAATGAGACCGCTAAATTTCAGACTGTTTGGCGCACAAGTCGACAGAGAGGACATGGAAAAGGTGAAGAGAGATTTGGCGGAGGCCAGGTCGCAAGTCCAAGAACTTCAAAAAGACCAGAATGATATCGTTGAACAGTCAAACGCGCTCAAAAGGCGAGAGATGGAAGCCGAAAGAGCGTGGCGAGAGGAAAAAGCGCGATTGAACAAACCGAAGTCAGATAAACAAAGATTAGAGGCAAAGCTAAGAAGTTTGCAAGAATCGTACAAACTGGCAAAAGCGAACACGAACCTCTCGGCGACTCGCGAACAATTAAAAAAGTCTCTCGCGACTCTCGCGACGCAACGCGCGCAACAAGTGCAGACATACGTCGCCGTTTTAGATGCACTCTTTGCGGCGAGAAAGGAACAGGACTTGGCCGAGTTGAAGTATACTGATACAAAGATACGCTTGATGCACTACAAGAACATTGAAGCCCAAGTCAGGGACGACTGTGATAAGGTAGCCGATGCGCACGACGAAATTGCTGAAAAGAAGCAACGAAGTGCTCGACAATGCAAAGAAGCGAAGGAAGAAGCCGATGCCGAAGCACCGCTCACGGAAGAGTTGAAAAAGAAGATGGAAAGTATGCCGGACGATGAAGACGAGCTGTTGAAGGAGGTTGAACTTTGGGAAGAAAAAGCGAGCGCTGTTGTGTGCAACAATCCAACCGCCATGCAGCAATATAAGAAATACGAAGCCGAAAAGAAAGACCTGAAAGAGAAAATCGCAGCACTCGCACCGACCGTGAATGGCGGACAAGAGGTCATCAAAGGACTCAAGGAGCAATGGTTACCGCAGCTCCAGAAGGTTCTGGGGGAAATTTCGGTAGCGTTTCACACAAACTGCCGACAAGTTGGTATCCACGGAGAAGTCAGACTTCGCGAACCCGACGATCCAGATGAGTTCTCACAGTACGCGTTGGATATTCACGTCAAGTTCCGAGAAGGTGAACCATTACACGCGCTCGATAAGAATAGACAATCTGGTGGCGAACGCGCCGTTGCGACGATGTTGTACCTCATATCGCTCCAAAATCTGACAAAATGTCCATTCCGCGTCGTTGACGAAATTAACCAAGGTATGGATCCGAAGAATGAACGAAAAGTGTTTAAACAAATGGTGGACTCGGCGTCGGAACCGTCGACCCCGCAGTGCTTTCTCCTCACGCCAAAGCTGTTGAATGGGTTAGAATATAACGACAACGTCACAGTTTTGTGCATCTTCAACGGGTACCGACCTGGAGCTGGTCTCCATCTCCAAAGCGAATTGCAACCGTACACTCCGTAGGAGAACTACAGCCATTTTGAGGGATTTACGTGAAGAACGTGTAAGAATATATAAAGAAGGAATATACAAGAAATACTCTACTGAACCAATTTTATCATCGACGCTACATTCATTACTTCCCAATGTACTTTAACTCTATCTCCGTGACGCGGTCGTTCAAGTTTTGCGCCACACGCACTAACTCATTGATACGATCCGCCATTTTCCCGATGTCACCAAACGTGCCCTTGGATAACTTAAAATTATCCGCGTATACCGTGCCGCCGAAAACGGCGTTATTCTCACCTCTTGAAACGACATTTTTGCCAAAGACGAAACTATTTGCGTCATAGGCGATCGAATTTTCACCACCCACGAAAGAATTCGAGGCGTTGACTTCAATCGCGTTGTTTCGACCGATGACAAAGCTCGTTTCTGCTTTCGTTAAAGTGCCGTTGCCGAAAGACGCACTCGCACTTCCACCGGCGGTAGTGTTTAGATTGAACGCCGCAGACGCCAAACGACCAGACGCTTGCGAATTTGCCCCGGATGCGAAATTGGCAATACCAAGATTAGCGCGAACGTTCAAACCGTTTGCAAAACTGGACAAACCTGCCGCGAATGAAGATATACCCAACGCGCCGCTTCCTTCACCAAAGCTACGGGCCATAATACCGCTCGCGAATCCTCCAGATCCATAGGATTGCGCGAGAAGGCCTTGTGCGAAACTTCCAGCTCCTTGCGCTAAGCTCAACAAACCTGATGCCACAGAAGCTCTCCCGTTTGCTCGGTTGCGCTCTCCGGATACCATGCTCGATCTTCCCCTTGCTTCTGATCTCTCACCAAATGCGTTTGCGTAGTCACCGCTCGCGATAGTTTGTTTGCCGAAGCTTGAAGAAGCAATTCCTGGTATATAGAGAGAATTAATAATAATGGAGAGAGAAAGAGAATTCACAGAGTCACAGTACCTGTCGCTTTCGTTAATAAATTTGCAGCAAAGGAGGCATCGCTCGTCGCCTCCGACCCAACATTCGTAGCCATGCTCGAAACGCCCGACGCTCTTGTATACGTTCCGAGAGCAGCAGATAAAACGCCAGTCGCATCCGTGCCCCCTCCGAAAGAACTCGCACCTTCTGCCGCAGCGTTTGCAAACACTCCAGACGCGAAGCTACCTCTCGCTGAAGACGAGGATCCGATACCTAAACTCGTGCTCCCTTCCGACGTGGCTCGATTGTTGACCCCAGCAGACAACGCATATTGAACGGCGTTTGAGAACAAGGAAGACGAAACTGATGAAGTGCGACCGTTTTGCGCGGAAACTTTGCCGCTTTCTTCCAACAAGTCGTTGAGAACTTGAAAACACGGCGAAGCTGGCGTGCTCGTCGATATCGATGATGCGATGCACAGCGGAAGCGCTAACCCCGAAAGCAGCAGCGCGCGAACAACAACAACTTTAGGTGAGAGGGGGTTTTTCATTTTAATTTAACGGCTTTTTTGTGCGTTTTTTTTTGGGATTTAAAAAATACGACTGCTCTGTCCGTTATTATTATTAGGGGTTTCGATAAACAACAACAACAACAACAAGACATTCATGGTTGCAATCGCGCAGACAGACGCGTACCCCGGGATACTTGCAGATGACACGAATCATCTGCAACTTTCTTCATCCGCTCCCGAAATGCGTTCAGTGCGAAACTGCATTCATTCGCTCTTTGTTGGCACAGATGAAGGAGCAGGGGAAGAACGGGACTTCCTCAAGGCGTATCTGGAAAACCCAGAAAACGTTGACTCGCCCGAATGGCACGAGTTTGTGTTAAACGCAGACCGGGCGAGGAAAGCAGCGCTGCGACTGGTATTGAAAAATGCGAAGAAAGGAGGAGAAGAAATTTTGGAAAACAGTTGTAGCGACTGTGCGAGCGTTGCAGAAGATGCGCAGTCAACGGGGGAGATTTTGGACGACGTGGTCCGGTGCTTGTTTGCGCTGGAAGCGTGGAAGGATGACGTTTTACCAGTATTGTCGGCTCGCATAGAGCGAGAAAGGAAAGAAATGATGACGCAATATCTAGCGAAATCAAAGCTGTTGTTGCACGTCGGGCAGCTCCAAAGCTCTATTCTTGGCGTGTTAGAGATAGCCGTGTTCGATAATGCGTGTTCGGTAGGTAAAAGTCTCAACGAATCCAACCTGCTCGATTTGGTGGATTATTGCGTGGAACGATTAGAGGCTTTGAATAATGTGAGTGATCCAACAGAGAAAAGCACTCTATCGGAGAATTCAGACGAAAACGATGAATACTTGTGTCGAACAATGTCGTGCTTATCGATTTTGCGGAGCATATGCGACAGCGTCTCGGAATTGCCGCTCTCGGTCGTCGCGCGATTAATATCGAAGCATAAAATACACTCACATTTGCTTCCTGCGCTTTTGTCGAAAGTACCGTGGTTTCGAAAAGAAGAACAAAAAGTACTCAACGACGGTCGATGGATCAGTGCAAAATCTCTAGTGAAGATGCCGAAACCAGAAGCGCAAGTTTGGTTGTGTCTGCGAGCACTTTTAGCCGAGCCGGTGTGTTCCGGAAGACACGACTATCACGATTCAACGTTTGAACGTAGCTTAATTGACTTGAAATCGAAGTTACTGGGATCGAACGGGAATAGTCGATTAATCGATCAAATTCCTCAATTAGGTGGCGATGGACTCCAGCGCGCCATTTTATATCATTTGCACGAGATTCAAAGAAACAAGCGCGCGGACGTAGAAACAACTTTGTTTGATGCGCACGTTTTGACCAGAAATATGAACGCGATGAAAAAAGGCGAGGAGACGTGCGCATCAGAAAATTCAAAGCACGAAAAAGAAACACAGAAAAGAAGCGCATTCACTTTGATTCAACCTATTCAGTCGACAAGTTTTCGACAAACCGTTCATGAGAAAGCGAAAGAGGACGCAACGCGTTGGGTGGATGCTTTTGTCTCGAGGCATTCAGAAAATTTCGACGTCTACTCCGCCCGAGTGCGCCAGGAGGTTCTGAATATGTTCGATGAAGAGTACGATGTTCTCGACAATATCAAAAGCATTGCGACAAATACCAACGATGATCCTTCAGAACCGCAGACATCGTCTGCTCACACCGTTCGCGTCCAATTTCTGCACAACGATAACGAAGAAGAACGTATGGTACAACAAGAGTTACTGTACGCGTTTGATGCCCGGGACGCAGATTGCCTTCTTCCAGATGCAGACGTTGTGCTCTCGCAGAAGAAAGATGCGGGTAAAAGTATCGACGGCACAACGGGATACGTTCGAGGCGAACGATTTAAGTGCGCATATGCTGGTGAAGAAGACCGAGGAAAAGAAACTCTCCCCGACGACGACGCGCAATCGAAACAACGTCGTCTGTGCTCGCGCTCCTCTTCTCGATGGTTCTCAAACCCTCGCTACGTTCGCGTCTCTGTGGAAAGGAACGACGACGGCAACGATGCTGTCACCACTTCAACCACTACATTGAAAACAGTTCTTCCACTTAAAGTAACCGACCTTTCCCGAGCGCTCGACGAGAGCGATAGAAATGATACGAAAGGAGGAGGCTCCTTGTGGATCGCTTGCGGCTCGCTGCGCGCGGATACGTTCTGCGTGCAGATGCGTTTAAAATGTAGAAGACCGGGTGCTCGACGCGTTTTGTGTGGTGGTGACTCTCACCCACAGTCTTTCTCGTACGATGATGACAACTGCGACGACGGAGAAAGGAATGCGTTCTTCTCGTACGACATAAGCGTCGCTCGAGTCGTGTGTTGTTTGATGAAAAAGTAAATACTTACAAAGAAGTTTGATAAAAAACCTTCTCCAGTGTATTCTCTTCTTCTTCTTCTTCTTTTTTTTTTGGCGGCGGGCAAAGGAAAAGTCGTCATTCACGTTACTACTAAACAACAAAAAATGTTTACATCATCATCATCATCATCATCATCATCTGCTTCCTCCTCCTCTTCTCTTCTTCTCTCTTCGTTCTTTGTCTTCTTCCTCTTAAGTGTTGCTGTCGTTCGAGCGCAGTTTGGAATGCCCGGAATGGGAGGAGGGAAGAACAAAGAGACGTTTCGAGCGGTCAAATCGGATTCGAAACTCATCCATTGCGAAGTCTGTCAAAAAGTCTCGAAAATAGCCTTTGAAACCGGCACGCGCTTGAGAGAAGAGAAAGGAGAGAAGTTGACCGAGGTTGACGTGATCGAAGAGATGGAATCAATGTGCGACGAATCGGACGATAAGACCATGTGGGCGGTCCAAAACGATTTGAAAGTGAATTTCAGAAACAAATTGGTTTTGAAGTTTATGGGTGAAGACGCGTATTCGTCGTGCGAAACGACGTGTAAGACGATGTTGAAAGCGTGCGAAGATGTGATGGAAGGGAGAGATACGGATTTAGCGGAGATTTTGTTTAAGAATCGAATTAAAACGGCGAAAGGGATCGAGGAGTGGTTGTGCACGGAGGAGACGGAGAGTTGCTCCAAGAAGGCCAAGAGCGTTTCCAAGACGCGAAAGCCGTTGCCGGAGTTTAAGAAAAAAGAGAAGAAAGACATCGATACGGAGAGGATGATGGGAAAGTTGAAGAATATGCCGGGAATGCCGGGAATGCAGATGTATAATCGAGACGACATGATGGGAATGGGCGGCATGGGAGGTGGAGATGACGATTACGACGACGACGACGATGAAGGAGGAATGGGCGGCATGGGCGGCATGGGCGGCATGGGCGACTATGGTGACTACAGCGATTATGGCGACGATATGCCTTCCGGAGAAGGAGAAGAAGAAAAAGGAGGCGATGACGTCGGAGCGTTTAATAGCGCTGTTGACAACGACGATGAGGACGACGGCGACGAAGAAGACGTGTCCGGTCAAGAAGTTCCGGTCACTAAAAGTGACAAAAAAGAACAAGGTGGCGGCTTGTTCTCTAAAGTCTCGGGCGCGTTCAACCGATTCCGAGGAGGCGACAAGAAAGAGCTCTGATCTTACGTGATATAAAAATCTGTTTACTTGTTAATATATACGTGTATGTATTTGCAAAAAAACATTTATCTATTATTCAACGTCATCATTATTGACGCCGTTTTCAAAGTTTCTAATTTCCGTTTCTTTCGCTATCCTCTGTAACTCCGCTTCGCTCTCATAGTATCGTTCGTACCCCAAAAAATCAGCTCTTCTCGACGGTCTCGCCAATGGATCGTTCGACTTTGTCAACGTCGGCAACCATTTACCACGGTTCTCACCGTTACCCAACTGACCCCAGTCGCCTCTGCCCCACTGATAAAGTTTGTACCCGTATTTTGTATGCAACTTGTCGTATTCCCTTTTGCCTCCGGCGGCGTACGAGCAAGCTTTCGCTTCCAACCACTCGTCGTTCGATATGCGTTCTTCGCAATCCGTCTCTTTCAAAACAGTTTGATTGGAAACAATTGCCGCGGAGTGGTGTGCTCCAGTTGTGATACTGACGACGTTTAGTTTCTTGTCGTGAAATCTCCACACGCGACTAAAAACGTCCCTAGACTCCACGTCGCCCAACCCGAGTTGACCGTACGAGTTCGTACCGGTGGCAAAAACGGCACCACAGCCAGTGAGTACTAACGAATGATTCCCTCCGCACGTTACTTGAGCAACTCTACAAATTACGTTACCATTTGATGGTTGATTCGCGTTCACGCACGGGCACGCTCGAACTCTGTGCATTAACGTTGTGCCATCCTGTTTGCGCACGTGGTGCTTAATCTGGATTTGCTTTGGCGTGTATTGGTTGTAACCTCCCACTGTGCCGTTTCTACTTTTTTGTTCTTTCAGCGTGGGTGCAAGGCCGGCGATCTGGCCGTAGGAGCCATTACCACACGCAAATAGTTTGCCAGATTGCGTCACAAACATCGTGTGCATTTTACCACAACTCACTTGCACGACTGAATCTTTACCGTCTAGTAAATCGAAGGAAGATAAATTTTCTTCGCAGAGCGATTCGACCAGGCACGGCCACGGCACGCCGGTGTGCCATCCGGCACTAGTCGCGAATCGCAAATCCCCTAAACCGAGCTGACCTTTTGTACAATCTCCCCACGACCACACTCTACCATCATCGGTTATGCAAACCGAGTGCTGTCCACCAGCAGCAACTTTAGTGACGTGCATACCACGTAACGCGTCGCAACGCGTCAACGGACCGCCGTCGTGGAAGTAACCCAATCCTAACTGACCGTGTCGTCCACGACCGCAGGAAAACAACTGACCGTCGACCGTGACGGCTAAAGTGTGATTAGAACCACACGCAACTTTTGTGACTCGATGCAAATTCTCCGCCATCGAAAATACTTTCCTCGGAATCGCAACTTCAATAGGTGTATGGTGATGTCCCGTCTCTCCCGAGGAGGCGAGGCCCCACGTGTACAGCGTCCCATTTTTGGTCAGTCCCGCACAGTGCGAACCTCCTGCGGAGACTTGAACGAAAGTCGTAGGTTCAAGTGTCCTATACCATGAAGTATTGTTATCGTCGGACTGGACAAACTCTTCATCATTGTCATTAAACGAGTTAAAACAATCCTCGTAGTCGTAATCATCGAAGCTGAGCGGCCCCATGGCGACTTTGCCGAACGAGGCTTCCGCGTTGTACATATCCTGCCCTCTTCCGAGCTGGCCGTGGAACCCTCTTCCAGACGTTTCTACGTCGCTCACGCGGAACACTTGGCAATGATTAGTGTTGCACTGATGACGACGACAAAAAACACGTTTATCAAGACACTTGCAAGGCACAAACCTGTCCGCGATTCGAACCGTGTGAAACGATCCCAACGAAACGAGACTGGATGCCCGTTCCGCTCTCTCCATGACGTCTTTAAAGCGTAACACGGCAATCGCCGAGTCTTGAGGTCTCACGCGACAGCTTCCAACCGTCGGTGGCACGATGCTTTTACTCCTAACGTTATTCCTCGTTCTCAGCTTCCTTTTCCTGCTTCTTCTATTCTCCTCCTCGGAATCGTCGTCCAATATCCTCTGCAGCGGGTCTAAAATCTCTTCCTCCTCCTCCTCCTCCTCCTCTTCTTCGTCGTTCACTTCGCCTCTATGATTCTCATCAAACCCAGGCTCGCCATCTCTAGTCGCTAATATAAATCTCGCCACTCTATCGCACACCCCAGAGTGCCTAAAATACTTCGACGTCGCTTGCAAACTCGCCAAAGCCGGGGCGTCGAGTTTCAACAAAATAGCCTCGACTAACTCGTTCGGCAACGCGTCAAACGCGCCTCGCGAGTCTGATTCATTAATCGATTTGCGTCTGCGCTTGACTTGAGATCCGATCGTTCGCGGTGGTTTACGTGGTGGAAGTTGTTGTTGTTGTTGTTGATTCGTGGCTACGAACAAAGTCGACGCCGTGGACGTTCGCCTTCCCTTTACCGCTTCTCCTCCTCCTCCTCCTCCTCGTCCGTTCCCACTTTCTAACTCGGCTGAGTTGCACAAGGAATCTCTCCTTTGCAACGCGGCAAATCGGCTGCTCGTCGTCGTTGGTGGTGGTGGAGATAACGGTGAATTCGTTATTAATTGCGGTGCCCCCGCATGCGTCGCGCTATTCGGAGCGGCCTCTTTCGTTGTCGTCGTCGAAGGAGACATTTTTGAATTCTTTTTTCTTTTCTTTTCTTTTTGTTGTTTTGTTGTTCCCGTTTTGTTCGTTCGTACCCGTTTTTTTTTTAATGATGATGATGATGAGTTTATAATAATAATAATAATAATACTAAACGCTGCTCTGCCTAAACGCTCCTCTCTCTGCTGATCTACTTTTATGGTCTACTTTTATTCAACGACGACTTCTCACAAAAACGAATTAATAACGTATGACTTAAGAGGACTCGTAGTAGTACTCAAAGTAAGTTATAAAAATGGTGTCGTTACAAGTTGTTCCTCTAAAAAATGACGATTTGTGGGTGGGGGTGCCCACAGTGAAAAAAAGTTCTTTTTCCCCTCTTTTTGATATTGAGATACACCCCCTTTTCTTTCATATTTCTTCAAAATAATTTTGTATTATATGGTAGTATTATTATACTATCATCATCGGAGGTAGGTACGTCAATTAAACAAGCTAATCGTTATACTATTAATGTCTAAAGTGTCTGACACCGGTGGTGACCAAGGCGACGCCATACTTGTCGCAACAATCGATGGCGTCTTGGTCTCTCATAGATCCGCCCGGATGAGCGATGGCTTTGACGCCGGCTTGGCACGCTTTCTCGACGGAATCACCCCAAGCAAACGGAAAGAACGCGTCGGAAGCTAAGACGGAACCTTCGACGTCGTCTCCAGCTTTTTCTAACGCGATGCGGACGGAGTTTACTCTGTTCGGTTGACCAGAACCCATGCCTAACAATTTGCCCTTCTTGGCGACGGTGATGGCGTTGGATTTGACGTGTTTCACAGCTCTCCACGCGAATCGCAAGGCTTCTAATTGGTCTTCAGTCGGCTTGGTCGCAGAGACAGATGTGAATTCAATGTCTTCCGGGACTAACGAGTCTGGTTCTTGGCTCAACCATCCACCGCCGACTTGGCGCAAACCCATCGGCGCGTCCGCCGCTCTCGGTTTCGTCTCTAAAATTCTCAACGCTTTCGATTTTCCTTTCAAAACTTCCAAGCCTTTTTCCGTGTACGACGGAGCGATGACAATTTCGTAAAACATTCTCGTTTCATCATCGGTCGGTGAGCGAAATTCGCGAATTTCTCGGGCCATTTCTTCGTCCACCGTGCAATTGAAAGCGACGATGCCGCCAAAAGCGGAGATTGGATCGGCTCGAACGGCTAATCGGTACGCCTCCAACAAGTCACCGCCGGTGGCAGATTCCGAGGCAATACCACACGGATTCGTGTGCTTGACGATGACGCACGTTCTGTCCGAGGACGGGTAATCGCAAGCGCATGAATACGCCGCTTCCGCATCCAAGTAGTTGTTGTACGACATCTCTTTACCGTGGTGCACGATGGATCGAGCGACGCCGGTACCCGATGACTCGGCCAACGTGCTGTCCGAATACACCGCCGCCGGTTGGTGCGGATTTTCCCCATATCTCAACTCGTTCAACAAAGTCATAGAAACCGTCTTCTCTGGAGCAGGTTTGCCGTGGCCGATGGAATCTTCTTGCCACAAATACTCCGCCACCGAGGCGTCGTAGGAAGCGCAGTGTTGGAACGCCTTCCACGCGAGCAACTTTTTGAAATCCAAATTGGAACCATCCTTCTTCAAGTTCTCCAACAACTCATCGTAATCGTTCGGATCGACGACAACGCTCACGTGCGGATGGTTCTTTGCCGCTGCTCGGATCATAGCCGGTCCACCGATGTCGATGTTCTCCACGCACTCCTCAAACGCCTTCCCGCCTAAAACCGTCTCTCGAAACGGATACAAGTTCACGACGACGACGTCGATTAAATCGATGTTGTGTTCTGAAATCTGCTTCATGTGCGTTTCATTCTCTCTTCTCGCTAAAATTCCGCCGTGAATCCCCGGGTGTAACGTTTTCACTCTTCCGTCCAACATCTCCGGAAACGAAGTCACCGAGTCCACCGAAGTCACCGGAATGTTCTTGTCTTGAATAAACTTGGCGGAGCCACCGGTGGAGATGACTTCAAAACCGAGAGCGACTAAACCGGAAGCTAACTTGTCCAAGTTCGTTTTATCGGAAACCGAAATCAAAGCTCTCGGTTTCGCCGATGATACGATCAAAGATGACGATCTTTCCCAAGAAGTTCTTCTTCTTCTTCTTCTCATCGTCGTCGTCGCCGTCTTTTTTAAAAACAACTGAGACGACGATGGTGATTGATGAGTTCTGCTTTTCCGGCGGCTTGCTGCCACCACCAAAAAAGAAGACGACAAGGAAGAAGACGACAAGGAAGAAGAAGAAAAAGACATCATTAGTGTATTGTTCTTTATTATATAGTATTATATATTCTAAAATATGTGAGATGTTGTGTCGTTGTAAAAGTTGTGTTGTAAAAGAAGAAGAAGAAGAAGACGATGCAAAAGTTTTTCGAAAAAGCCCTTCAACGAAACAAAACAAAGGGGCGAAAGACACCTTCGAAAAATTCAAAATTTTTACCGACAGATTTTGGTGTGTGATGTGTGTGTGTTGATTTACGATTTTTAGATGATGGGTTACGATACGAGAGCACGATGATGAGTATCACAACAACAACAAAGCAGCAGCAGCACTCCTTCTTCTTTCTCATTTATTTCAACGCGCGAACGGCGATTCGAAGGGATTGGGACATGGGCACCAATCGAACTCTTCTCGCTAACGAAGCCGCCCCCTCGTCTTCGTCTTCGTACTGGCGAGAGGAGGACAAAGTCACTTTCGCGAAGCCTTGTTTACGAGTAGCAGCAGCATCAGTAGGATTGAACGCCTCGCGAGCGATGCGCCCGGTGGCAAAGCAGAACGACTGGTATAACTTATGCGAAGGTATCGCCTCCTTGACCAATACTGAGCTCTCTTTCGGAGGTTTGACTTTGATGGTTTCCAGGAATACCCAAAATTTGTCGCGGCGTTCTTTTCTCTCCTCCGGAGTGAGTTGTCTTTGTTGAAACTCCGGCGGTACGAGTTTGCTGGGATCTAATTTCGAATCTTTCGTCCCCACCGCGGTGGTATCCACGCCGCTATCTTTCTTCCTTTTCTTCGTCGACGGGTTCAATTTCTTCGCCGCTGTTCCGGCTGCTTCTCGCTCCGCGACGACGGCTTTCCTCTTGTTGTCGTTGTTGTTGTTCTCAACCGTCGTCGCTCCCGGCGTTTGGAGGTTCAACTTCTTCTTTGCCGTCACCACTGGCGTATCGATGATCACTGCTGCCTTCTTTCCTCGCGCACCTTTCGCAGCAGTCGCCGGAACGACGGTATCAGTGGTAGCACCAGCGGCATTAACGGCGCTTCTCTTGAGATTCTTCTCGCCGCTCTTTTTATTCGACTCGGCGCCGCTCGCCGGTTCGAGTTCGAAAGCGACGGGGGTTATTTGCTCGCTCTTTTGTGTGCGCTTCTGCGGCGCCGTCTTCGGCTCTTCCGTGGCCACGGCACCACCTTTCTTGCCTCTCGAAGCCGCGATCGTTGACCTCTTCTTGGTCGCTATTGCCGTCGCGGGAATCTCCTTCTCTTTCTCTATTTTTTCTTCTTCTTTCTTCGTTGCCGCCGCAACTTTCTCGGCGTTCGAAGCAGCATTCTTCCGCACCTTTTTCGTAGCGACAGCATCCACTGCTGGCGTCTTTGGAGTTTTCTCCGCCGCTGCCGTTTTTCTCTTCGCACCACCTGAAACCGCCTTGGTATTCGCAGTATTCGATGACTTCTTCGCTGCGTCGTTGTTAGTAGAAGAAGCAACAATATTCTTCAACAACGGCGGCGATGGAACTACGTTTTCCTTCTCCTTCTCGGCTTTCTTATTCTTCGCAGACCCAGTTAAAGACCCGAAAGTTGCTTTCAAGGCTGGTCTTGCGGCGGTTGGCGTCATCATCGTCGCTCTCGGTTTGTGCTTCACCCCGGACGAAGGCAACACTTCCGAGAAGTCTCTCAACGCCGACGGGCCTGGCGCGTGTCGAGAAACGAGCGGATCCCACGCCCAAGGAGCTAACTTGGCGAGTTCTTTCTGTTGTCGAGACATCGGGACTTGCAGTTGTTGCGGGTGTTTTGTATTTTTCGGAGACAATTTCCTCGTCGTCGTATTCTTCTTCTTATTCTTCTTCTCGTCGTTTTGTTCTTTTTCTTCCATATCTTGGTCTTCAGACTGTTGGTCACGTTGGTCGTCGTCGTCATCCGTCTCACCGTCGCTCTCACTGCTGCTCGAGGACGGCGAAACTTTGTTCGCGATCAGCGCATCCACCGGGCAATCTCGGGTGGATTCAGCTAACGCTAGAGCTAATTGTTGCCTCTCGGTTAATCGTTTCGTTGGCTGAGCACTCGTCGTCGTCATTCTTGTTTGTTGTTGTTGTTCAGATATATTTGAATATTCTCTCGTCTTCTGATTTTTGAGATGTGTTATATGCTTCTTCTTCTTATAATAATACGATGACCAATCCCGGACGACGTATTCTCTCGAGTCAAAAACGACGACGACGAATCAACGGTTGAAGTTTTAAGAAGCGTTAGTAGTTGTTCTCTCCTCTCCTCGAATGGAATGGATGATAAATATAAAAGAAGATATGTAATAAACGAGCGCGGGGAATGAGGACCAAGTCTTTTATTATTTTGTGTGAGAAATTTTTTTGAAAAAAAGACCGTGTTGAAGAGAGTTTCTTTCTCAATAATATTGTTATAGTATTTCTTATTATTATATATAAAATGAGTATCTCAGATATCAGTGTGTATCTCGAACAACAACATAATGCATGTAGTAGCACATGCGTTGCGTTTATATTACTCCACTATTATTATTTTTCATCTCTTCTCTTTACTTCTAGTGCGTTGATGAAATGCGCGTTTTGGTTTCGAAAAAGCTAATGTTCGGCCAGCTCCAAAAAGCTGACTGTACACCTTTTTCTCGAACAAAAACACCTTTCACCCCCCAGTTAAGCAGAAAAGGATTACTTCGGCTTGTACGCAGCCTTCGCTTTCTCGTATCTGATCTTATCGGCGTCCGCCTTCTTGTTGTACGGCACCTTTTCGGAATCAGACATGGCTCTCCACAATTCGCCGAGCTTCTTGCCGACTTCGGTCACCTTCATGTCCGGGTTCGCTTTGACAACCTTCGCTCTTTGGTCGTTCATGAAGAAAAAGTACGCGGACAAGTTTCTTTTCGGCGCGTTCGGGTCTTTCACCTTCTTCACTTTCTTCACCTTCTTCGGGGATTTCGCTGGAGTCTTGGCCATTTTGTGTATGTGTTGTTTTTAAAAACTGTTTTAGAGAGAAGCGATGAAATGGTCAGTCTCTGGCTGTTTTGATTTGCTGAGGAAAATTTTGTTTTTTGCTGTTTGCCCCCCTTTTTTCTCTCTTTTTTTCTCTTGTTTTTCAAAAATTTGAGTGAAAAAATCAGTCCTTTTTTCTCTCTTTTTTGAGAGAAGAAGCACGTCGAAGGAGAACGTTGAGAAGAATCTAAAGAGAAAATTAAATCGTCTCTTCTTCTCTGGCCACATTTAACAGGTGAAAACGTATCCGATCAACGGGGAGAAGAACGTAAACTGTTCTCTCGATCGATTTCTGTCCATTTTGATAGGTATTTTTCATATCTTCTGGGGTACATTGTCCCGTTTTTTTTCGAATGAGAAATTTCTTCAAGCGCGTGATCTCTCCTCTATAATTGTCTCTTTGTTCAAAAGAGACAATTATATGGGAGCTAACAGAAATTGGCACACTCTTTCTCCTTCTTAACGCGTAGAAAAACGAACAACGAGGAACGAATGATGAACAAAAATGAAAGGTACAGGATAGCCGCTCATTTTCCGTTCTTTTCGTGCGAGAATAAAAACGATTTATTTTGTATATGTGCGTACCTTACGTTACTGCTTCTTTAAAAGAATGAAGAAAGTTTGAATTCATCATCATCAATTCTTTCATATTTGCACACGAAAAAAACACCCCCTTTGTGAACTGATTTTTTGCTTCTTTTTCACGAGAAGATTTTTTGCAGCTCTTCTTTCTCTCTTCTTTTTTCTCCTTTTTTGACTTGAAAAAAGAGAGAAAAAAAGAGAAACCAACAACGAGAGACATCATTCATTCATTTCACTCACACGCATATAGTATATATATATATTAATAACGAACAGCAGCAAATAATAATAATAATGGGAGCAAAAAGCCGAAGAAAGAAACCAGAGGTGAAAGAAAACAATCGAAAACGAATAGAGAAGATACAAGAGTCGAAGAAGAAACAGAAGAAAATTTCTTCTTCCGGCGGCGACTTTCACGACGATGATGGAAAAAATAAAAATGGAACCACAAAGAACAACAACAACAACAGGAACACTAATGGTGGTGGTGGTGGTGCTTTTGGTGCTGGTATAATCGAGGCGGTGCCGATTCTAGCCTCTTACCGTGACGATGCTTTTGGGGGTCTTTTCGTTGCCATGGCATATTGTAAGGAGATGAAAATGGTGTTGTTAGTGGATGATGGGAGTAAAAAGAGTTTGGTGGTGTCTGTTTTCGGCGGCGGTGTGGGAGAAAAAAGAGAATTTAAAGCGGAAGATACGATACGAGCGATGGCGTTTTCGCGATGCGGCAATTACTTTGCCGTTTCCGGGGACGATAAGAGAGTGTGCATCTTTGAAAGAAAGAAGGGAGAAGACCAAGAGGGAGGAGATTTTTATTACTCGCTCGCGAACACGCGTTTGGCGAATAAGAAAGTCACCTCGGTGACATTTACTTTAGATTCCAAACATATCGTTTACAGCGATAAATACGGCGACGTGCGCGTCAGTGAGGTTTTAACACCAGTGAACGACACCAATAAAGACATTACAACGACAACAACAACAAAAGACGAGAAAATCGACGCGGAGGGCGGCGATGCGGAAACGGGCGTTTTCGACAAACTTCTCCTAGGACACACAGGAACGGTGGTGACGAGCGTATGCGTCGTCGACGGCGTTACAAAAGACGACAAAAAAGAAGAATTCGTGTGCACGGCAGATCAAGAAGGAAAGATACGAGTCACGAGAATGCCTCCAGCTGATCTCCGCACGGATATCGAAGGTTCGGGATTTGACATTCAATCGTTTTGCTTTGGGCACCAAGGATTCGTGGCGAAAGTAGTCCCCGCGTTTTCGAAAAATAAAAATATCATCGTTTCCGCAGGTGGCGACGGGACAATACGCGCGTGGGATTGTTTGACAGGCAAACAGGTTTCTAAAACCGTGAAATGTACTCCGGAGATTCCAGTGCAAGACTTGGACGTGATGCCAACCGATGATGAAAACTCTATTTCGGTTGTCGCGATACTTGAAAACGGGAAGAAGTTTGGCGCGCTTATGTTCGTGAACGAACTCGCCGGAAAAGAAGACGAAATCCTCAAACATGACGCAGAATCAAGCGATGCGAATGTTTGCGCTATGCGTGCTCCGGTTTGTGTAGTTTTGGAAAATAGCTCGGAAGAGGAAGAAGGAGTTGAGAAAAAGTACGTAAAGTGTGTAGGACGAATTGGAGAGGAAGAAGTGATGGAAATCAAAATCGTGGAGGAAGAAGTTCAAAGAGGGATAAAAGCGAGCGAGTTCTTTGACAGCAAGTTTTAATATACTATAGTACTTATAGCAGCGCTTTTAGTCCAAGCAAGAATTACCATCTAATGCCTCTTTTTCTATTAGGATTCTATATTTGCTTACTTTATACGTTACGTACACACTATTACGGAAACCTTTGAAACTGCGAAAAGTCTGGCGCACGTTTCTCCAGGAACGCTCTCCTCCCTTCGGCACCTTCGCCGCTTTGATAAAACAACATAGTTGCGGACCCGCCTAAATCTTGAATGCCAGCTTGCCCATCCTCAGCCGCGTTCAGCGCGTTCTTCGTTAATCGCAAAGCTGTCGGCGAGTTCCGCAAAATTTCTCTACACCACGTCGCCGTTTCTCGCTCTAAATCTTTCAAAGGTACGACGCAGTTGACTAATCCCATATTCAACGCCTCTTTCGCGTCGTACATTCTCGCTAAAAACCACATCTCTCTCGCTTTCTTCTGCCCTATTAGCCGCGCCATGTGCGTGGACCCGTATCCCGCATCGAACGACCCAACTTTTGGTCCAGTCTGTCCAAACACCGCGTTGTCCGCCGCGATGGTCAAATCGCAAATCATATGTAAGATGTGTCCGCCGCCGACGCAATATCCAGCCACCGACGCGATCACTGGTTTCGGCAATCGACGAATTTGCATCTGTAAATCCAAAACGTTTAATCTCGGAACTTTTTTTCCTCCTCGTTCCTCCCTCTCATCCACGTAGCCACCGTCACCTCGTACGCTCTGATCTCCTCCGGAACAAAACGCCAAGTCTCCGGCGCCGCGCAACACAACCACCCCGACTGTCGCGTCGTCTCTCGCGTCATCAAAACATCTCTGCATTTCCTTGATTGTTTTTGGCGTGAATGCGTTTCTTTTCTCCGGTCTGTTGATGGTGATTCGTGCAATCTTTCCTCCTTCTCTCCTCATATCTTCGATTTTCGATTTCTCGTAAATCACTTCTTCCAATATCGGTTTCGTGTGCATCAAATGTGAAAACTCCGTTTCCGGAACGCACTCTTCCCAACACACCGGTTCTTGGGAGACGTACCCGTGCATTTTCTCGTACGACGTCGGTTCCCCAGTCGCCGAGGCGTACGTGTTACTACTCGTTCGATGCGTGGTCATCATGCTCGTCGTCGTCTGATGAATGCGCGCGTCGTTGTTGTTGAAATTGGATAAAAAATCTCGTCCATTGTCGTCCTCGAAATCGTGAAACGTCGAAAACGCGTTTTGTTGTGAATGAAGAAGAACGTGGTCTCGAATCGATTGCACTCTCCGTCTCGCGTTGTTATTGTTGTTGTTGTTGTTGTTAGTACTCTCCATTTTATTATTCGTACACAGAAGAGTACTACTACTAAATTCTTCTTCTTCTTGTATTCCTCAAACAAAAAAGTCGCGTGTCGTTGTGATGAGTACTTTTTTGTTTGTTTGTTGAACACAAAAAAGAAGGAAAAAGATTTCAAAAAACCAAAAAAGTAAAACGTGAAGATATCTCTTCATTTTTGTTCGCACAACACGCGCGCTCATTCACATTACAGTTTTAGTAATGACGACGACGACGACAACGATTCAGACGATGATTTTAACAACAACAACACCGAAAATATCGACGATGAGAACGAGTCTTTCGAGTGCAGCAGGAGGAGGAGGAAAAGGAGGAAAAGGAGGACAAAAACTTTTTGTCCATCATCATCGACAGAAGTCGTTCGAAGTTCGAGCGACGTCCTCGTCGTCCACGTCCACTTCCTCTTCCTCCTCGATCTCCTCTTCGTCAAATACGATATTATCCAACACGCCGAACGGAGTGCTCTTCTCCTCGAACAGCTCGAAGAACCACAACGATTATTCCATCGCTTTAGATAAACTGAGAGCGTCTGGGTGCGAAGTCTACGACGTCGGGTCGAGGTTTCTCTCCAAAGGCGACCGAGGCGAGGACGTGAAAGCGTTGCAGGCTTTGTTAATGAGCGAGGGATTGCTAAGCAAAGACGTCGCACCGACCGGGATTTTCGACGAAGGCACGAAAACGGCGTTGCAAAGTTGGCAAGTGAGACGGTGTTTACCGAATCACGGCGCGTTTGGCGATTTGTGTCGATTGGCGTATCTCGACGAAAAGCGGTTGGAAATGAAGTCGCTGTTGTCGAGCCCTTTGCCGCCGGATAGAAGGAAATGGAAAGAGGCGGCGGTATATCAGCCACAACCGATGCCGAAGAGAGCGAAAAGTGGGGGTATTATGTCGCTGAATAGTCCAATGTCGTGGGTACAAGTGACGATCGGGGCGCTCGTCGGAGCGACGATTTTATCCGCCGCTTTGGTTTTACCAAACATAGACATGGACGAAATCGCGAATCGCCCGGACGAGTTGACCGACGAAGAAGAGGCGTACGCGATGAAGATTTTGAACGGCGTTCCGAAGAAGAAAGTAGAAGAAGAAAAAGGAGAGAAAGATGACGAATAAAAAATAACAAGAATAATCCCCTTTAACAATTGCCGCGCTATGCTATACTACATTTTTATAAATGCCACTCCTGTGTGCCCGCTAAAAAACGCTAAAAAACTGCTATCGACTTTTATACTCTCTTCTTTTAGAATTAAACTCCTCGAAATCCTTGACCGTCATGTGAACTCCCACCTCTAATAAGTGCTCTGCTTTTTGAGAAGTCATAACACCAACGACAAAACATCCCGCCGCCACTGCAGCCGTCGCTCCACTCGGCGAATCTTCAAAAACGATGCAATCCTTCGCGTCTTCAATCGGGTCTAGTCCCAGCAAACGCAAGCCGTCGATGTACGGTTGCGGATGCGGCTTGGCGTGTTCACACTCGCCACCTAACACGACTAACTCTTTGAACCAAACGTCTAATTGCAGCGCTTTTAGCATCATATCTGCGTTTTCTCTCGGTGCGTTTGTGACTGCTATTTTTGGTATTTTCTCAGCATCTATTTGGCTCATCAACTCTGAAAGTCCATTCAGTCTCCGTAAAGATGTAATCGCTCGTCTTCTGTATTCTTTTTCCTTCTCTGTCCACATTCTCTCGCGCTCTTCTTCGCTTAAATCCGGATATAAGTTGTTGAATATGATTGGATTTGACCCTCCGGCTATGTGTTTCCGAAAGAAGTCGTGGTCGATTGGCTTTCGAGATGGATTTTTCACCGATGGAACTTTCATAATCAACTCTTGAAAACATTCGAAGTGCACCGGGTCGGAATCACAGAGCGTGCCATCGATGTCGAATAAAAACGCTTTCGGATTCGAGGGCGGTTTTTTTAGTACCATCGTCGGCAATACTCTCATCTTCACAATGTGCAGAACACCTTCTGAGCTTCTTCTCTTTCTCTTCTCTCTTTTTTTCCTTTGTTTTGCAATGGTGTTTTGTTTGCAACACATTTCTTCTCTCGTCCAATTTCTTCTTTGGGTGATTCTTCAAAACACACAACAACAACAGTGTAGTGTGTAAAAGTTGTTTAATAATAGTAATACTACTAATGGCATCTCAAACACTGCCACCACATCCGTCTTCATCTCCGACGCGAAAAGAAGACAAAGAAGAAGAAGAAGAAGTTGCTTTGTTCTTCAAGAAGAAGAAGAATTCATCAATTCGTCGAAACACCAATAATAACAAGAAGAACAAACGAAAGAAGACAAACGAAGAAGAAGAAGAAGAAGAAGATGATGATGATATCGACGACGTTTCCGTGAGAGTACAGAAAGCGAAAGAGCGCTTGAATGAACGCCAGGAGATGTCTAAAGTCGGTCAGAGTAAAGGTGTGGACAGTGAGTTGCTCTTATTAGGCGACACGAAAGAGCGAGAGGCAAAAGCGAGAGAACGAGAGTTGTTGTTGAAAGAACAACAAGAAAAGAAAGAGAGGAGCGGCGGCGGGGAAGTGCAACTGGCGTTTGGAGCGGGAGCGAAAGGAGGATTAACGATAATGCAGAACGAAAATAATAGCAACTACAACGAAGACCCACAAATGCAATTGTACGTGGAGGAAGAGTTAGAGAAGCGACGACGGGAACGGGAAGAGGCGCAACAACAAAAAGACGGCGACGGCGAGGACGAACGAGAACGAAACGAAGGAGGAGACAGAGGCGAATTTCACTCGTTACAAAAAGCCAAAGAGGATTTGTGGAAAACAGAAACGTACTACGCGAACGCCGCGCAAAAACGGAAAGACGACATCGCTCGCAAAGAAACTGCGGATAGAAATTTAACCGGCATAACCGAGGTTGAAATATCCCAATTCGAACGAGTGAAAATGTTACAAGCGACCGAAGACGCCAAGAAGCGAATACAACGCCAAAAAAATAAAGAAGACGCCGCCGACGACGAAGGAGAAGAGTGGATCGATTTAGGCGTCAAAAGCGACGAGGCTTTGGAAATCGAGAAGAAGAAAGAAAGAATGGTCGCCAAAGCTAAAGGACTCGGGTTTAGAAAGTTTGGGAAGAAGAAAAGCGGATGATGATTAGATGTTAGTTTTTACGAGTAGCGATAAGAATAGTTTTGTGCCCTGTGGTTTCTTTCCAAGTTGTTTGTTTGTGGTAGTTTTAGCGTGGTCTTAGCTGTGTTGTGTGAATCTAGTGGAAAAGAAATGGACACATGTAAAGCTTTCCTTCTGGTACCTCAACGAACTTTTTTCTTTTCATCATCACATTTTGTCCAAAACCGGCATAAAAAACTTTTTATCATCTCTAACACATGAGCGATGAAAATCTTCCTCTGATTAGCTATCGAAGGTTAAAATCAAAGGATGAAGAAGAACTCGCTCGGTTAAAAGACGCGCTCGTGGACAGCGAGTATGGATTTTTCCAGTTGGTCGTCGACGACGATTCAGACGACACGAGTAAATTCGGGAAAGATATCAAACGAGTTTACGATTCTGGAAGAAAGTTCTTCAAAGAACTCAGCGAGGACGAGAAGAAGCAATACGTACACACGCAATACGAGACGTTTGAGACCGGTGGGTACGTTCCTTTATTCGAAGAGTACGCGTATAAAGCGAACGAAATCGCGTGCGTGGAGTCTTTTGATTTGGTCAGAGATATCGAAGAAAATGAGAAAGATGAAGAAGACGAAAATAATGAAACAGATGATGATTTTACGAAACAACCATCCGGCGCGAGAGGAAGAATCGATTGGCCCGTTGAAGTTCCGGAGATGAAAAATGCGTTCAACATCTTCTACCGAAAATGCGACGAGATCGCGCGAGTTTTGTTCTTGTCGTTTGCAAAGGCACTGTCTATAAAAGACGAACGCGCGTTTGAGAAGCACTTTTCGAGAGATTCTCACTGCGCCATGCGGTTCATGCGATATCCTAATAATGATAATAATAATACTAATAATAATAACGATAAGAAGAAGAACAAGAGCAAGTCTAGCGACGACGCAAAAGAGGTGGGCGTGTCAGAACACACGGACTTTGAGATGATGACTTTCTTGCATCAGAATGAACGCGGTTTGTACGTGAAGAAACGGAGAGGAAAAAACAGAGACGAAGAAGGCGAATGGATGTCTGCCCCAGTTTTGCAGGAAGACGAGGCAAAGTTTTTAGTAATCATTAGCGATGGATTAGAAGCGTTCACGAATGGAACGTACAAAGCGACACCGCATCGAGTAGAGCGACCCGAGAACAGGGAAAGATTTTCCATCGTTCGCTTTAACGGTGTCAACGCGGAGACGCAGGTAAACCCGTTGCCTGACTTTGTTGGAGCTAAAAGAAAGCGAGGTGAAGCGATGACAACACAGCTCGATTTAATCACGACAAAAGTTAAAGAAGCGGATAGAAATTTGAAAGACCTCGTGAAAAGAAAGAAACATCCCAAGGAGGCGTTAACGGCAAACCCCGAACGGTTCGCTCAACTCTTAATTTTGGCGAAAGACGACGACGCGCAGTGGCATATTTGTTTAGCGTTACACAAATCGGGAGAGTTCGCAGAGCGATACACCGGTTTCATAGGAAAAGTAGAAACGTGGTACGACATTAACGCGTTAGCAGAAACGTCAATTTTTGCCGCCTGCGAAGCCTTGGAAGAGAACATTACTATGCCGGAAAATGCGAAAGCACGGGTCACTGAGAAAGCTCGATTTCGATTTCACGGATGGTTAAAAGAGAGCAAGGTGGCGATTGAACACGAGTGCGTGTTGATTTTAAACAACTCGAGAGAAAAAGAAGCGTTATTGAAAGATTACACGGAGTTGAGTGTGTCCGCCAAGGAAACAATCCGCGTGATTCCCAAATGGTTCAAAGTTGAAGACATACCGTATGCAGAAATGCCCGAAGACGATATGCACTGGTATCCGAAGGTGATAGAGGCGTCAATCGTCGACGAGGAGAAGAAGATTCACGGCGGCTATTTCACGTTTGACGAAGCCTCTGGCGCGTTGAAAGAATTTGAAATCAAGACGTATCCGAAAGTGTAGTCGTCTTAGGATGGACGATTCAGTATTATTAGAGCAGTAAAGAAAACTTTAGCACGCATGAGCGAAGTCCAAAATAGTTTGGTTGAAAGTATGTAAAAAAAGAAGAAGAGACGTGTGTACTCATACGAGAGAAAAAAACCCATCCGTCGTCCTCATAAAATTTGTGTTGTTCTCGTTTGTTGTCAACTTAAATGAACCCTCCGTTCATCCAAATGACGCCACAACAACAGCAACAGCAACAGAGAGGATTTCTTTTGCTCTTTTTGCTCTTCTTTTTCGTGTTAACTTCTGGCCCGGGAGCTGGAGAGTTGAGACATAACGCGCGACGAAACCGCATGGACAGTTTCCAGGAAGACAAGAAGAACTTTGAGTTGAAGAAATCAAACGTGAAAGATACAATCATATTAGACTTGTCCAAATCGAACGAGATTTTGGAATTAGAGAACAAGCAGTTGAAAATAAGCGTGATTGGATTGATGCAAAAGTTACGAGAAACAGAGAGAGAAGGAGGAAAAGGAGAGAATTTCATATCTGAGTTGAAGGAAGAGTTCAATTTGACAAAAATCTCTGGACTAGGCAGTGTTGGACCTTCTTCTTCTTCTTCTTCTTCTTCTTCTTCTTCTTCGAGAGGGAGCAGTAGCACTAAAAGTAACGAAAAGGAGGTGATATTAGAACTCCCCGGTAGGACATTAGATGATGCAAGGATGCGGCACAAAGAAGAGGGAGAAGGAGGAGGAAGAGAAGGAGAAAGCGCTTCCTCGGGGAGGCAAGTTCCTCGACGTGCCTTTGTACCTTCTTCTCTTTAGATAAAAGTAGTTTGTTGTGTAACATGTACAATGCATATAGAATAAATAATATAACTATAATGGCTAACACTGAATCTAGTATTCACATCAATACACTATTCTTCTTTTAAAGCTTCAACGGACTTTGAGAATTGAGGTTCTGTTAGTAGTCGTGTCGCCTTCGCTACGTTTTTGTTGCCCGCTCGAAGAAGAATTCGGCCCAATGCGATACTTCCCCGGAGCGAGACGGTTCGGCGAGTGATTTCGCGTGATGTCACCCAGTACTACTCTGCTCGTTGGTAAGGATGAGTAAAGTTTCGCGACGAACGGTGCTCGCGGCGCCGATGTTTTCTTCTCTTTAAAAATTTTCGTGTTCACTTTTGTAGCCTCTTCAAAATCATCCATCACCACGTTCACATTCGACGACTTCATCTTCTTCATCTGATCGTTTCCTCCTAAATCGTCGTTCGCGCCACTGTTACTATTGTATCTTCTATTGTTCGATGGCAGGTTCGGATTTCTGTTTTCCTTATCTCCGTCTTCCTCGTCCTCGTACACTTCCAGTGCTGTTTTCTGTTGAGAAAGATTTTTGAAATTATTTAAATTCAAAGACGATGGCGACGTTGTCGTCGTTGATGGTTTTTGCGCGACTCTCTGCCTTTTCCTCGCGGAAGAATCCAATGCAGCAGCATTCGGAGTGGTGTTCTCTTCGATGATATGTAACGCGCTCATATTATTATTATTTTCTCCTTCTTCTTCTATCCTCTGATCTGATATGTATATAATCTTAAAGCGGCCTTGGGTATGGTTTATCTGAAGTTTTTTGAATTTTTTTGGTTCTTTCTTGCGAGAGGAGGACCTTTCGCAGTGCATTTTTTAATTCGATCTTTTGCTTCTGTCTCTGCTTGACTTCCTCCTTTCGTTGTGGGTGAGAAACCAACACAAATTTCCTTATAATAAATCGCACACTATGTCCTTCGCGGTCTCTACTTCCTCGTTTGCCGGCGCCAAGGTTGCCTTGCGCAAACAACAAAATGTTCAAAAGAAGCAATCCACGATGGTTCGCGCGGCGGCCGTTTCGGGTGAAGTTCCGGTGCGTCGATATAGTTTTTTTTTTCTCACTCGATGGCCGTACCGCTTAAAAAGGAAGAGAGGAAACACGACAGAGAGACAAAATGTCGCGGAGATGAGTCTCGAAGGAGCATTCGCGAACGGTTTTGCGGTTCATAAACCAAATAGAAACGTTCATGAGTGTTGTTTCGATATGATTCCGGCGCGTTTTGATTGATGCGTTGGATCTTTTCATCTCTAAACTCTCGTTTTACGCGCGTCATTTTCGGGTATAATCATCATCACCAATCGAGAGACGACGATATAGAGGGAAGAGAGAGAGCAAAAAACAGGCCAAAAAACAAAGAGAGATATCGCGGGATCTCCTCCTCATCCGCGAGTAATCTCGGGGCAGATTAGTCTCCTCGTTTGGTCTCGCGAGATTATATTTGGATACTCGACCCAATAATAATAGATATTTGATATCCTTCCGCGTTTGGATGGATAGAGAAGGGCCGTTTTCGGTGTGCTCGTCTGTCGTCCACAGCGTTCTTGCGTGAAAATCCAGAGTCGACGTTGGCCGCTTGAAAGTTGTTATCTCTTTCTCTCTTTCTCCGACCAAAAAAAAGAAAGAGAAGAGGAAATTCCTCTGCTCTCAAAATAAATTTTCCCCGCTAAAAAAACAACAAAACTGACGAGAACTTTTTTTTTCTAAATAAAAATATCACAGGACATGGCTAAACGTAACGTGATGAACTTGCTGCTCGTCGGTGCGCTCGGTCTTCCGGGTACGACTTTGTTGGGTGGCTTCGCGTACTACTTCGTCCCGCCGTCTGCGGGTGGTGGTGGCGCTGGCCAAGCGGCGAAGGACGCTGCCGGTAACGACATTAAGCAAGCGACTTGGTTGAAGAACCACTTGCCGGGTGATTACACTTTGTCGCAAGGTTTGAAGGGTGACGCGACGTACTTGATGGTCGATGCGGGGGGTAAAATTCGTGACTTTGGTATCAACGCCGTGTGCACGCACTTGGGTTGCGTCGTTCCGTGGAACAAGGCGGAGAACAAATTTAAATGCCCGTGCCACGGCTCCCAATACAACGCCGACGGTATGGTTATCCGTGGCCCGGCCCCGTTGTCTTTGGCTTTAGCGCACTTGACCATCGACGCCTCCGACACCGTCATCTTTTCCCCGTGGACTGAGACTGACTTCAGAACTGGCTTGGCCCCGTGGTGGAAGTAAGAAGAGAAAGAGAGAGTAAAAAGTAAAAGAAGCAAAAAAAATAAACAATCCCGAACGTAAAAAGTATAAATATTTAGCAGCTTATATAAATTTGCGGAGAGAGAGGAACAACAACTTTGTATCAAGAGAGAGAAGAAGTATCATGAGGAGGAGGTGAGAGATGAGGAGGAGAGAGTGAGAGTTTTTAGAAGAGCGTTTTAATTTCTCTATAAAACATAATCTATTATATATCACAACATAATGTTTCGCATAAATAGTTCGCCGCTGGTTACAACTCGTTAAGCTTGTTATTATTGCTACCATATAAAAGGGAGAAAGGAAGGTGGAAGATAAAACCATATTATTAAGTGGGACGTTTACCTATTATTACTCATTTTTCATCGCTTTGCCCATATCGTTCGCGCTCTCACGACTTCGGTTTGTTTTTCGTCGCTCTTTTTCGTCAACGTGTGCGCCAAGAAAACGCTGTCTCCAACGTTTGAAGAGGTATCTTCGCAACACACGGCTTCGATAACGTCCCCAAAATTACACTCTGCTTTGAACTCGATGATTAACTCTTTCAACTCGTACTCGTCCCGGTACGATTGCGGCACTGACTCTAACAACCATTCCGTGTAGATGCAGTTATTTACGTGTCCATTCATATCTAAATCACTTCTTCTCGTGTAATGCACTACCGGGACCGAGCACTGCGATCCTTCAATCGCACCAATATCTCTCGCATCTGGCAACTTTTCTACTTCGTATTCGCTTCCCATGATTGGTTCGTTGCACCACTGTTGTAATTGAAAATCCTCGACGACTTGCGATGGAATTCGACCCATTCTTCGCGTTTTCAAATTAAACGCTATCCATTGACTCGTAGCCTTACCCACGCGTTTTTCTGTTTCGTTGTTGACCAAATCCCAGTCTCTTCGGGCGGCTACTCTACCTTGCGACTCAAACCACGTCTTTACGACGACTTGGTCGCCCCATTTCGGATATTCAAAGATGTCCAAATGTAATCGCGTGCAGACCCACGCCATGTCCACCTTGCGCATGTCTTCTGGCATAGACTGCGAGCGGCCCCACAAACCTTGGGCATGGTTGCACGCGCACTCCTGGGATATTCTCGCCATGGTACCCATATCTGCCAACTTATTCGGACCAACTTCATCGAAACGAATAGGAAATGTTTCTGTGAACACCCTCCCTTCCTCTGTGAATTCTCTCGCGGCCCAAGTAGGGACTTGTTCTGTTGTATTTTTTGCCTCCTCTTCTTCTTCAACCGCAGAAGCTGCTGCTGCTGCTCCCGTGGCGTTCGTTTTTCTTTTTGTCCTTTCATTTCTTCTTCTAATAACGTTTCTGTTTTTGTTGTTCGTCATCGTAAACGACGACGAAGAAGGAGAAGAAGAAGAAGAAGAAGCCGAGCATTTTGGCGTCCGTCTGTTACTTATTGTCGCCGAGGAAGACGTTCTCGTGCAGCGCGTCAAAGGCATTGTCGAAGAAGAAGAGGAAGAAGAAGAAGAGGAAAAAGTCATCGCTCTCTTCTCTCTATCTCTTTTTTACTAATTTTCTTTCTTTCTCTCTTTTGCCGCGCTCGGTGAGATAGATGATTCGAACGTTTTGCCAGCTGTGGTACTGTTTTCGCGCGAACCGATCGAGTACGAAACTGCCGCGTATCTGCCTGTCTGTGTGATGGAGAAGAGTATGTATGTACGTGCCGGCGGGTGGGACAAGAGTTTTGTTTTTTATGATGATGGAGTGATGAACTCACAAAACAACAACAACAACGAAAAAAGCGCTGACCCCATTTTTAAAACCAAGAGCCAGGCCAGTCCCACAAACAAAGCAAAGGAGTGCGTGTGTGTGTTGTCCCTCTTTTTCGTTCGTTTTTCCCCCTTTTTTCGAACAACGAAACGATTACACACGCAGCAAAACACACCATAATAACACAAGCATAAAATATCTTATTTAAAGAATAATGTTTACCTATCTCATACACGGCTTGTGCGAAGGGTGGACGTTTTCGAAACCGGAGATGCGGATTTTAATCGTAGGTTTAGACTCGTCCGGGAAAACCTCCATGTTGGAGAAAATGAAGGAAATGTTTAGCGATTTGCAACCGATTCCAAAAGAACACATCAAACCAACCGTCGGTTTAAACGTCGCGAAAATAGAAGACTTTCTGGGCGTCCAGTGGACGTTTTGGGATTTAGGAGGCTTGGAAAGATTGAGACCGATTTGGTTGAAGTATTATCGAGAATCGCACGGGATTTTTTTCCTCGTCGACTCCACGGACGAGACGAGAATAGACGACGCGAGAGTGGTGTGCAATCGAATGTTGGCGAACACAGATTTGCAAAACGCGCCGGTGTTGATTGTGGCGAATAAAATAGACGAGAGCGGACCGGAAGGATTGACGATGGTGAAAACGGCGTTTGAACACAGCGCTTTGAATAGTAATAGCAACGATACCACTAGTAAAGATGGAAGAACAGACGGGACAACAACGACATCGCTCGCGAAGAATGGTATCCTCGATAATACGAAGAAGAAGAAAAAGAAGAAAGAAGACGCTTCGGCGACGCCGATTGCAAAGAGAGTGATGGGTGCGAGCGCGTTTACCGGAGTAGGCATAAAAGAAGCCGTAGAGTGGATGTGTAACGCAGTGAATGGCTCAGAGCGACAACGAGAATTAGATTTTGTATGAATATCAGTTTGCCGCGCGTTGATTTCAAAAATACATAAAAGTATTACTTCTTTTGCTTCTTGAGCGCCGGACCTCCTGATTCGTTCTTCGAAAAGGAAAAGCACATGGATTTTCCTTCCACGGTCTTGGCGGATTTCTCGTTCAGTTTCCACGTTTTGCTTCCGTCCAAATCACTCCCAGTGAAGTTCTTCAAATCATCCCTGGTTTTTGCATTTACTTTCGCGCAATATCGCGCGGCACAGCCTCGACCAAACTTGGCGTCGAACGTCGAACCTTCGATGACCATGTCGAAAACTTCCACGTTGTTCTCTTCGAGCAACTTTCTGTCCAGAACCTTTGAATACTCCTGAGAGGCCACGTTGAGAATAAAACGCTGCTCTTTTTTACTATCGCTACTTTTGCTACTACTCGTTCGTTCTTGCTCGTCCAAATCTCTAATCAAGCTCTCGGTCATTTCTTTCGACCAAAACGCAGCTAACCCGCCTTTCGTATCTTTGGTTGCTTTCAACCCTTTCGTCTTCATCTCCAGCCTGTATTGTTTTATCAAATCTAACGGTTTCAATAAACCGTACAAAGGATCGACGATCCGCAAATGAGTCTGTAAATAATTCAGCTCTTTCTCGTTCAACGAAGAGCACGATAATCCTTTGTAAGCTGGGCCATCAAAAGCGAACCCGCACGGGTATTCCGTTTGCTTTTCCCAAACTTTGTATCTCTCCAAATTCGTGTTGGCAATCGCAGTCGAGACTTCCAAAGTAGACGCGAGTTGATTGGCGCTCATTTTCCTCAGTTCGCTCAATAAAATCTCCATCGTTTTCTGCATGGATGGCGTGGATGTTTTCAAACTCTTCGCGAGCGATTTCGGGACGGTTAGCGTCTTCGCAGGGGAGAGGATGATTAACATGATGATGATGATGATGATGATGATGATTCAGGACGACGATGAGAAGAAGATGTGTCGTTACATTGTTTCTTTTTCCCTTTTTTCCAAGCAAAAATCGTCGTCAAAGTTAAAAGCAAAAGTAACGCCAATTTTTTTTTCGGAATCATAAGAAAACGATGAGTGATGTTGATCAACAAAGGGATGAAGTCACGTTCAAGAAACTCTTCCCTGGATTACAGAGAAGTGGTACACAAATCAGAGCTCCGGAGAGACCAAATCTGAGAGTGATTTGTTTCGCCAACGCGGGAAATGCAGAGGACTTGTTCACGAACGAAGGCTTGGGGGAGCGACGAATCGTGTCTCCTCTGTTGACGTTTTGTAAGAACTACAAAGCGGAGTTGTTGTCGGTGCAATTACCGGGAAGAGGATCCAGACGTAACGAACCGTGGAACGAGCCGAAAATACAAACGGTTATTCGAGAAATTGCACCAACGCTCGCGAACGAATTGCGAGACGTGCCGTACGTCGTCGTCGGTCATTCCGTGGGATGCTGGCTTGCGGTACAACTCGTGGACGTTTTGAAAAGCACATACGGCGTCAATGAGCCGCTACATTTTTTCCTTTCAAACTTCCCAGCGCCGACGATTGAGGACAAAGACAAGCCTTGGCGCAAAAATAAGCACTTATCCGAACGAGAGTTTCAAGACGAATGTCGTCGATGGGACGTTCAAGAAGTGGTGTTCACTGGCATCTGGAAGATTTACCATCCGCTCATGCGCGCGGATTTTTGTCTCTTTGATAGCTACGAGAACGATTTGAAGGAGAAGACGTTCACCTCAGACGTGACTGCGTTTCATGGCACGAACGACAGAATGATCTCAAAAAGTATGGTCGAAAAATGGGAAACGATGACAACCGGCGCGTTTGCGCTCGAAATTGTACAAGACGGTAACCATTTATTCCCTCTCGAAAAGGAAAGCAAAATCGATTGGTTGAAACGCATCGTTGCAGTCATAGAAGCAAAAGTCATGCCAAGCATCGTCGCTTAAAGAAGGTGAAGACGATTGTTTACTATGAACTACCGTAACGAGTGCAATTACGAGCATTATTTCTTATATATCTACTATCACGTACACCTCCGTTGAACCATCCTCTGCGACGTGAATTTGCATTTCCGAATACGTAATCGCCTTGACTTCCGTGCCTTGTTCGTGCACGCCATCGACGAACAAATCTCCCGCGACGATACCTTCAATCGTCCATCGATTTACTTCTTCTCCTAGATTTCCTTTATTTTCTCGAAACTCGTTGATTTGGATTTTCGTGCACACTAAACTCTCCGTGTGGAACACGAACAACAACTCGTCCAAGAATGCGAATAAGAGCGACTTCAAGTCGTGCGCGGAGCACTCAAATTTTCTATACACTTTCGGCGTTTCCGATATATTATGAAGTGGCGTCATGTAGTCGAACATTCCCAGAGCTGACCAAGCGAACGCGGTGGTGATGGAGTCGCCCCAGCTTTTGATTTGAATATCCGCCGTGTGGTCTTTGTATTCGTATTGATTTTTAGTTGCAGCGGTGGTGTCGTAGCTCACGATTGGTTCTGTCGAAAGAAAACACGCTGTTGTTGTTGTTGCTGTTGTTGTTGCATTCGCGCCCGTTCTCGTCCTCTTATCCCCATCATTAGCATCCCCATCATATTCGCCCTCGTTGGTGGTGTTCATCATCATCACCACCACATTCTTCTTCATGGGTTTGTCGTTTGTTTTCGCTCTCTTCTTCTCGTTTTCTTCGTCTTCATCGTCGTCGTTCTCGACATTCTTAACATTCTTCTTCTTCTTCTTTCTCCTTCTCGGTCCTCTCTGTGGTAACGCCTCGTACTCTAGTTTCTTTTCCATTTTCTTCTTCTTCTTGTTGTTATTATTTGTCTGTTAACGAAAGGGCGCGCGCATAAGATTTTAAGTACAACAGAGCAGTGTGTGTGCTTTTTTTCTTTGGCGGCGAAACAGTTCGTTAAATGTCACACACACAACCGATTTCAATCGACGCGGGGGACAAAAAGACAAAAGAAAAAAACAGGCGAAACGTCGTCACACCGCTCATTCAGTACGCAGTTGTTGCTGTAATCAATTCTTGTGATAACAGAAATATAATACCCATAAACAAACAGTACTAAACATCTCTCCACATACAACAACAACAACAACAACAATAACAACAACGATGACTTCAACGAAATCAGACTTCTCCGGTGAAGACGATGAAGCCAACGGCGAAAACGTCCGACCGATCGGGAACCGATTGTCGGAGTTAAGAGACGAGCTCGACTCTTTGAAAGAGTTGCTCGACGAGGAAACCAAAATGAGATTAGACGCGGAAGAGATGGTGGAGCAGTTGCAAATGGAGTTACAAAAGACAGAGGAAGAGCTCAAAGAAACCATAGAAGCGGAGGAGAAGACGTATAAGAAAGCGGTGGAGTTTAAAGAAAAAGTACAAGAGATGGACGCTTTGAGAAAAGAGTTGGACGAAGCCAATGAGAAACTGAAAAGGAACGAAACAAGAATCGAATTGCTTCTGAAACAAATACAAGAGACGGAAAAAAGAGACATGAAGAAAATGTTAGAAAAGGAACAACACGTGGAAGAGTTCAAAGCGGACATTAACAAAGTGCACGAAGAAGACTTGCTCGAACTGAAAGAGAAATATTTGAGCGAGTTGAATAGAATCGAAACCGAACGCGAGGAAACGTTCGAGTTGATGAAACAAACGTTAACGGAAGAAATCGAAACGACGACGGAGAAATTGACGGAGGAAATCGAGTTTTATAGAGATCGCGCGAATCGAATGAAGTTAGAACACGAATTTGAAATCGAACAGTTGAAAGAGATGCACGCCATCGAGTCGTACGAGGCGGCGGAGAAAAATTACACGAGAGAACGCGAGGTGATATTCTTAGTGGAGAAGACATCCGAACGGTACGAGGAAACTTTAGATCACGTGCGCGAGTTGCGCAGACTGATTGACAAGGCTGCGGTGCATTACCCTGGCGTAGAAACGATTTTTGAAAACGAGTTCCACACGTTTCGACCGGATACTTCCGGGAAATTGGAAACGGCGACAGTCGCCTTGAAATTATCGGCGACGCCGCCGGTGAAACCAACGGTAGTAGCCAGTAAAAACGGGACGAGTCCGAGAGCTGCAACAGTAGCAACGACACCGACGAAGGTGACTCCTTCGTCCACTACTCCACCCACTGCAGTCGCAGAAGAAGAACCTGCGTCGAGCGTATCGTTCTTCGATTTCCCATCTTTTAGCTTACCCAGATTTTTGTTTTAATAAGAATGCGATATACGACGCCATAATAGTATTTTTGCTTCGAGCACGAAAAAAGACAAAACAAACAGAATCTTTGCCACGGTGGATCCACAAAAAGCAAAGATATTAATCACTTTTAAGACGCCAAAAAACGAACCCAAAATCTCTCTCTCTCTGTAACTCTTACACACACAGAGAGTACCGATCGGTTCGCGCGTTGGAAGACGATGATGTCTTCTACATCCTTCTCGTCGTCGTCGTCGTCGTTAACTTTTTCATCTGCGATCGATGGGAAATGGAATGGAAGAAAAAATAGAGGCGCGAATTTTGCGAGGCATCCTCTTCAAAGAAGTTTGAACCGAAGAAGCGTAAACGGAGCTTTGTCATCATCATCATCATCATCATCATCATCATCGTTCGCGATTGAGAAGACGTCTGTCTCTCCAAACGAAGAAGGGAAGCGTTTAAGAGGTGGAGAGACGCGTGAAATTCAATCCTCGATGGTTGCGCGCGAGTTCGAGAAGGAGTTGACCGTGAGAAACAACACCAACACGAAAAATAAAATTACACTCGTCAGCGGGTATTCGAGAAGCATCGAAAACTTGACCCGAGAAATAAACGACACGAACAGAGGAGATGAGATTCAACTTAGCGTTTACGTGTTTGAGCACGGTAAATCGACCGAAAAAGTAATTGAAAGTTTATCGAACGCGTGTAATCGAGGCGTATCGGTTCGCGTAAAAGTTGACGGTTCCGCTGTGTCAAAGTTCACAAGGTGGTGCGAACAGTCGACGACTTTGGTCGAAAAGTTGCGAGAGTTGGAAAAAGAGCGGAACAACGCGAACGAGTTTGAGCTTTTAGAGAGCACGATTCCAACGCACGCGAAGTTCGCGACGTTTAAACGAAAGAATAATGGCGAGTACACCGGAATGTTAGGTGGCATTAACATCGGAGATCGATTTGAGAATTGGCGCGATTTCACGGTTCTCGTCCAAGGCCAAACGCTCGTCGAAGCGTTGGAAAGTTCAGTATCCTCTGGTGCTTCTTTTACTCCTTCTTTGTCGTCGTTGTCGACGTCAAAGTTGTTTGAGAAGTTGCGGTGGCCAAATGGAAAGAAAGATGCAAAGAATAAAGAGGAAATTCACACCAAGTTTGTCTCGAACAATCCAACCGGTTTTTGTCCTTTAGCTTGGGCGTTTCCACGAATAAAAAATTTCCCGGGCACGTTTGGCGTCAAGAAGTCGTTCGAGGAGATTTTGAACGATAGACAGTTTGACGATTACACGTTTTCTATAGCGTACTTAGATTCCTCCGGAGTTGCGATGATTCGCAAAATCATCGACCGAAACGCGAACGTGACAATCTTAATGCCGTGTTTCCCGAACGTGTATCACGACGCGAACAGAAAAGCGTTGGCAAAATTGAAAAAAGTTCACGAGTTGATTAAATTGAGATCGAAAACGTCCGCGCCTCGACTGTCGATCAAATTGTTACCGGAAATGTTACACGCCAAAGCTTTCGTGGCGAAAAGTACGACGAATCCAGACGTAGGCATCGCTTCTTTAGGGAGTTGCAACATGCGACAGCGCTCGTTTGGTCAATTTCAAGAGCTCAACATCATCACGCGAGACGAAAAATTTCGAGAGGATTTAGAAAACGAGCTCTCAAGTATTGCCTTTGCTTCCTTCGATGCGGATGACGAAGATTTCTTGTACGCCGAGCCGAAAGCGTCGGTAGAAGAATTTTTAGGCTAGTTTAGATTAGAATATGTATTGATATTAGATGTACCATGGTAATGTATCTTCTGTAAAACTACGAGTACTCTTTTTCATTCCCGAGGGGGGGGTCGCTTGCGTTCGCCTATTTTTTTACACGGATTGCCTGCCCATACCTCATACTCTGGAATATTCTTCGTAACAACTGATGCAATGCCGACGACGGAGTGTGCGCCTATAGTCACACCATCGACGATTGAAACGTTTGCGCCTATCCACACGTCCTCTCCAATGTGTACTCCTTCTGATTTTACTTTCTGTGAGCGAATGAGTGTTTCTGACTCGTCGAAGTTGTGGTTAAAGGCGAAAATAGAAGTGGACGGGCCTATCCTCGAATCGCTCCCTATCACGATGGGTCCTTCCATGTGACAGTGCTGATTGATCGAAACGTTTTCCCCTACTTCTATGGGCCCGTGTAAATATACGTTCGCTGCTATGCGACAGTTATTATGAAACACAATTTTTCTTCCTCTCTCGGCAAAGACGTTCACATTCACGTCGGCCATAAACGTGTCGTCTCCTATAAACTCTACGGTCTCCAATTCCATAAGCTTTTCCTGCACATCTTTCTGCCACGTTTTGGCGAACGTTTTATGCTTCTCGATGTCGTACAACCACGGCATGTGATTCAATCGTTTCCTTTTCTGTTCATCGTATTTACTCTTTTCATCATCATCATCACTGCTTTTTGTTTCAACTACTTTTTCCGTTCTAATTTTGCTGCTTCGTTTTCTCGACGACGAAAACAAAGCGCGAGAACGAAAGAGCGAAGGACGGAACGGATGTTTGCGCAAAAATAACGCGGGGAGGTGTGCGTGTGATTGCTTCGTTGCGTGTAGTCGTTCTATCATCATCTCAGCGATTTTGAGACTAATGAACTTCTTATTAATTAAAAAGTGTGGTGTGTCCTTGAACACTCACTCCTGTTGAATTTTCTGAGTCCTCAACCCCAAAATCAAAATTCTTTCCTCACTCTTCTGTCATCACACCCAAAGCCCATCTTCATCCTCGCAAAGGCGTCTTTAATTATTTATTAATATAATAAAAGATGCCATCGACGATGCCATCATCGTCGAGTGATGATGACGAAAACAGATCGTACTCTTACGACGACGAACGATACGAGGGAAAGAAGACGACGAAAGATAAAAAGGGAGGAGGATACACTTTAAACGAAGGTTTCAAAGCCGATGAGGAAGGGAAAAACAACAACAACAACAAGTCCCCGTCGTCGTCGTCGGGAAAGAAGAAGAAGAAGAAAACGTCCATCAAAGAAACAGTGTGCGTTTTCGTAGCGTGTTTATTCTTTTGCTCTCTCTGTCTCGCCGTCCAGTCGCGCTCGAAGTGTCTTCCCATCGTCTTTCTTCATCGTCAGACAGCAGCGGTAGACACGCGCATTGTTCAATTCGCTTTTCTCTCAATTCTTCCCGAAAAAACAAACAAACAAACGGACCAAAAAATGAAAACCTACGTTCACGCGGTGTTTGTTCTCGGTGTTTACATGGCTTAGCTCACCATTCGACTCACATTGTCTTCTTCTTAACACATACTTGTATATATATGCATACATATAATAACAACAGGTCGAACAAACTCAACTTTGACCGATCTCTCGGCTTTTTACAAGCCTCGAATCCGGTTCGGAAAATGTGCAGTAAAGTTGCAAACTCGATATACTTTTCGCGCGCGATTTTATTCGTCGTGATTTTGAACGGCGTCATTGTCGCGTTGGATACTCCAGATAGAGGGGTGGAAATGTACGGAACGAAGCCACACATTCCAAAAGATGTCACGTTTTGGTTAGGAAACGCGTTCTTAATTTTGTTCGGCTTGGAAGCTATCGTTAAAATAGTAGCGTACGGATTCTTACTCAACGGACCAGACTCGTACATGTGGTCGTATTGGAACGTGTTTGATTTGTTCATCGTCATCACCGGTATCTTGGACGTCATTTTAGACGGAGGCGGATGGATCACGACGTTGAGATTAATGAAATGTTTCCAACCGCTCAAAGCGCTGAGTAAGTATAAAGCGGGAAGAATGGTGATGGATACCGCAGAAAAAGCCTTACCGATGATGATAGACGTAGTACTCTTGCTTCTGTGGTTCGTCATTTTAGCCACGGTTATGGGCGTCATGCTTTTTGGCACGATTATGAGCGGACGCAACTATGAAGACGTTGCAAATTTAGGAGGTGACCCGAAAGAAAGATGTTCATTTCTCGTGTCAAATTACGGAACTGTAGACGGTGTGAGCATATCGCGCTATGATGATGGCGGTGTACCCGGCGACGAGGAGTTATGTTTGAACAGTGATGTCGACACGCTTGTAAAAAACGCAACTCTGCTCGATGGTGTCGAATCAAACGTGTATTGCTGCGATTCTGGCGTTTCACCGTTTGATAATTACTTGAATTTCGACAATTTTGCTCGCGGGATGTTTATCGTTCTTCACGTGATTACAATTGACGGTTGGAACGAACTCGCGTGGCCAGTCGCGAACACGGCGGGGTACGTTCCCGCCATGTCGTACTTTTGCGCCGTCGCCGTTCTAGGTGGGTTCTTCGTGTTTCAGTTATTTACCGCGGTCATTTGCGCTACGTTGGGTGAAGTCGAAGAAGACGATGATCCGGAAGCGCACGAGAAAGAGATGGAAGAGTTGCGAGAGGCGCACGAGAAATCTCTGGAGCCGGAGGAAGCGTACCCTCAACTAGAACACGCGTGCGCGCACAAACCGAGGCAGATGATTTTAGATTTAACCAATCATCCAATCTTCCAAAACTTTATCACGTTTACAATTCTCGTGAACACGGGATTGATGTGCGCTAATCACGTGGATAAAACCGATTCGTTCAAGGATGTCGAATTGATCATAGACCTCACGTGTTCGGGCATCTTTCTCTTTGAATTCGTACTCAAACACATTGGATTAGGAGTAGTGCGATACTGGAAGAATAACTGGAACAAATTGGATGGGTTTGTAGTGCTCGTGAGCATCATCGATTTCTCGTTGACCTACGGGATGTCAAATTCAGGAGGCGATGAAGAAGGCGGTACACCAGTCGATTTATCTTTTCTCAGAGTATTCCGCGTGTTTCGTATTTTAAGAACGCTCAAAATCGTGCGAAATAACGCGGAGTTTTCGAAAATCGCAAACTCTGCGATTTCGGCGACGCAAAACATGTGGGTGTTTTTACTCGTGTGGCTCATGTTCTTGGCAATTTTCGCGATTCTTGGAGTGCAACTGTTCGCGGCGAGAGAAAGTTTCGACGAAGAGCGCTTGAGTTTTAAAAACTTTGGATCAGCTTTGATAACCTTATTTGCAGTGTCAACTGGTGAGAATACATTTGAAGTAGCTTGGAGCTCTATGAAAGTAACGAATATCGCCGCCGGCATTTATATGATAATCTGGTGTTTCATCACCACCGCCGTCTTGGCGTTGATTCTCGGTATTCTGATTGACGCGATCGCGTCGGAGACGTTTTTAATAGAAGAAGGTGAATTTCACGAGGAAGGCTCGACAAGTGTCATCGAAGAAATTCGAAAGCGCGCGTCTTCCCAGTCCACGCTCGGGAAGACGTTTGTCGAAGAAGAAAATTCCACCGACGACGATGAAAACGGGGAGCATTATTACGCTGCGAAGAGAAGAGCCAAGGCGAAGAAAGAAAAATTGTCAGCTGCAGATTTTGGTCGAGACGATAACGAATCAAGAGTACAGCGTTCGGCCCAAGAAGTTGCCGTTGTCCGACAATGGCTCGTCTCGATCGGATTCGCGCACCATACCGAGGAGAGTCTGAAAATCCAAGAGTCTTTGAGACCAGGTCACGTGGTGCGCGCCCGAAAACGATTAACGTGTTATCGCGAAAGAAGAGTAAAGCAAGCGAAGGAAGAACTGAAAATCGCACGTGAGCACTTGAGCGAAAAACTCGAAAATGTAAGAACGATACCGCGCGCTATGTCCTTGCGTTGTAACGTGATGGATTCAGACGATATTTGGGTTAAGTTTGATCAGGAAAAGATGAATCCGGATTTTGTAAAACCAATCTTTATGCGCGCGCCGGAAAGATTGATGAGCCCGCAAATGCGCGATGTTTGCGAAGATAACTGTCAACAAATACGTAAATATCTTGCAATTGATCCAGTCACGGGCTGGGGTTCTTTTCGATGGATATGCCTGAAAATTGCTACGAATTTCTGGTTTGATACGCTCATTTTACTCTTGATTATTGCCTCTTCGGCGATGATGGCGACGAACACGCAAAGATGGCCTGTTGCAGGCACGAAAGTTGACGACGCTTACAATTTGATTGATATCATTTTTAACGCTGTTTTCACCTTGGAAATGGTGTTAAAAATGATTGGCTATGGCATCTGGAAAGGTCCCGGTGCGTATTTAAAGACAGGCTTCAATCGCCTCGATTGCTTCGTCGTGCTTTCATCTTTAGTCACGTACGCGGTCGGAGACGCGATTCCTGTCAAAACGCTTCGTATTCTGCGCGTATTGAGACCGTTGAGAACGATTCAAAGGCTCCCGGGTTTGAAATTGGTCATCACCGTGATCCTGCAATCTCTTCCTGCCATTAAATACGTGTGCATAATTGGCTTTGGGATGATGATTGTTTTAGGCATCACAGGTATGGAACTATTTCTCGGACAAATGGCTTCGTGCACGTTAGCTGGCGGCGAGGATACAATCGACCCGCTCACTGAGAAGAGTAACTTAGACAAAGCAGCGTGTCTCGAACAGGGTGGCGTGTGGCGAGCTAACCGCTTCAATTTCGATAACATCGGCCAAGCTATTATCACAATATTCATCATTTCCACCGGCGATAATTGGCAAGATATCATGTACGTAGCCATGGATTCTACCGGTGACGATACGGCACCAGAACGAGACGCGAACAAAGGTGCCGCTGCATTTTTCGTCTTTTCAATCCTATTTGCCATGATGTTGTGGGCGAACCTTTTTGTGAGTGCATTAGTTGATAATTTTACAACCTTGGCGAGCGCCGGCGTCACTTTAACGACAGAGAAGCAGCGAGAGTGGCAACAAGCCATGTTGATTGCAAATCGCGTGCACACGAATCGCTGGCGAAAAATTGTTCCGAAGAACCTGATGCGCAAGAAAGTTCACTCAATTATCGCAACGGATTGGTTCGATAAACTTTCAATCACCATGATCGTGCTGAATATGTTTGTGTTGATTGCATATCGCGCGAACGGAAGCCAAGCTGAGATGGATTTCCAATCGTACGCTGGGTATATATTTACTGTTTGGTATTGCTTTGAATCTCTTTTTCTCATCATTGGTATGGGATGGTACTTGTATTGGGAGTCCATGTGGAATAAGATTGACTTTGTCGTCGCGTGGAGCGGTGGGCTTGGCGCTATTTTACCGGGTATTCTCCCGTCAAATATTATTCGAATGGTTCGTTTCTTCAGGCTTTTGAAAGTAATACAGGTTTTCAAAGGTTTGAGAACGCTTGTGCTTACCGCAGTCTCTGCCATACCCGGAGTGATTAACGTCTCCGCGTTATCGTTGTTGGTAATTTTCATATTCTCGTGCCTTGGCGTATCTTTGTTTGGAAACGATACCGGTCCTTTCGATGGTAACGCCATTGGCGAGTACTCGAATTTTAGCAACTTTCAGCGCGCGTTTACGGCGCTCTTCATCGCGTTTTCAGGGAATTGGCAAGGTTTCTTTAACGACTTGTACGTGAAGGAAGACTGCTTCTCGGTTGATGCACCGGAGCCGGGTTCTGAGCCAAAATGTTCCCCGGATATTGCCAGTGCGTTCTTCTTCGTGATCTACGTCGTTCTATCGATATTCCTTTTTGGAAACTTATTCGTGGCTATTCTACTAGAGCGTTTTACGTTTGCTCACGGCGAGGAAATTGATGAAGATGATGACGACGATGACGACAACGAAGGCGAAGGAGACGGGAAAAGAGATGAAAACGACGAACCGTACGAAGGAGGGCCAATTCAAGTCATCATAGCTTCGGTGCGCTTAAGGCAAATTTTACGAATGTTTTCTCAAAAGATAAAATCAAAACAAGAGCTCTATGTTAAAGGCCTGAAAGAAGGTGGCTCGAGCTTCTTGCAACAACGATCTATGAACCAGGAGGAGAACAACAACACGTCGTCGACGTTGGGAAATCTTGCTTCTTCGGTGCCTTCATCCACAGATAACAGCAAAACGAAGGTTTATGTTTCGTCGCCATCTTTTTCTCGACAGTTCACGTTGCGCGAAAGTGCGGAAACGCCAAAAGCGAACGAAAGCTACGCGGAATGGAAGGCGCGAAAGAAGAAAGCAGCGGCTTCATAACTCATTATTATTAGTCCCAACTCCATTTAATTTATTTTTTTACTATATGCGCTTATATTACTAAAATCGAAAAGTTTCTAGCTACTGATTCGTTTGCTGTTGTTGTATTTGTTGTTGTTGTTGTTGTATTTGTTGTTGTTGAAAGCGCAATTGTATTTGTTGTTGTTGCTGCGCAGCAGCGGCAGCTTTTGATGCGAGCGCAAATGCTGTTTCGGCTTTGCGCACATCGGCCATCTTTTGCCGCTCTTCTTGAGCTATTTTACGGAGCTCGCTCGATTTAGCATCGAGAACAATTCGAGTTTCCTCGGATACGAGACGTTCTATTAAGAACTCTTCGGCTTTGGATAAAACGTTCGCCGACGTTGAATCTTCGTCTGAGTGTCTTTGCAACCGCGCGCAACTTTGTTCGCACACTTCGAGTCCTTTGTGTAGTGTTCGAAGCTCTTTAAGCAAACCGTCATCAACTCTATTCATACGAAACGCAAACCCGCTACGTAAAACGTTCTCTTCCGTGAGCAAAGCGTAAGCTTCATTCAGTCGTCTTCTCTTTACTTTCTGTTCGTTTTCGTTGTTCTCACTCGCTTTCCTCTCCTCTCCTTCTTCCTTTTTGTCTTCCTCTTTTTCTTTTTCTTCCTCTTCTTTTGTGCTGAATCCTTCCTTCTCGGCTATTAACATCCCGACAGCCTCGCGCAACAGTCGCAACTTCTTCCTCCTCGCGTTCTTGTTTTTATTGTCTTCGTCGTCGTCGACCATCAAAGAAGAAGGAAAAGAAGGGTCAAACTGAAACAAACCTCTCTGGTCGGCGAACGCGTGAAACGGCATCAACGTTTCGAGCACGTCCTTGGCCGTCCGAAAGAAATCGTCTTTCTTTTTATCTCCTTTTCCTCCTTCTTTGCTTTTAAACTTTAAACGCACAGAGATGGCTTTCTTGGCGTCTATCAGAGCTCTTTCCGAGGCAATAGACGCCGCTTTATTCACGTCCTGTGGGTTTGGAATCATCTTTCTTTGAGGGAGTTGTTGTTGTTGTTGTTGTTGTTGGGGTACAGGAGGAGCGAGTGGAGGCGTTGCATTTGCAACTTCTACTGCGGGAGCCGGTGCCGCAGGAGGAGGAGGGTCCACCTGCATCATCGCTTGGTCTTTCTCCTCGGGTTCTTTCTTGACCTCGTGTTCCTGCTTTTCCTCGCCGCCGTTGGCGACAGTCATCGTCATCTTCTTTGTTTTGTCGCGAGAATTGAATACGAGTTTTCAAGAGTAAAAATCAAATTCTTTCGGCACAAATTTTTAAGAAGAGAATATAACACGCTCGAGCGCACACAACAACAACAACAACAACAACAACATATCATGACGTTCTTTTCATCGGCGTCGTCAAACCTATCCTCATCGTTTGTATCTTCTTCTTCTTCTTCTTATTGTCATTCTTTTCGCGCGAGCGAACAACAGAAACACGCACTAAAGGTGATTATCCAAAACTGTCGACGACGACAACAATGTCGTCCTAGTCGTTTAAGCAGTGCTCAGAGAGGTAGCGGTAACAGTAGCATCGATGAAGGAGTGAAGAGAGCGGAAGAGGAGGAAGAAGAGGAACAAGAAGGTGAAGTGAAAGGCACGGAAGAGCTCTTGATGTCTGATTCGTTCGATGAGGCCGATTTGCAAGCGCGGGAAAGGAGGCAGATGCCGAAAACACCCGAAGAAATGAAAGCGAGTCTCACGATGATGATGGAAACAAAAACTGAAAAAGAGCACGAGGATAAAAAAACAACAAGCCCAGAGAGCGGGAGCGGCGGCGGAGGGTTGAAGAAAAATCTCGCCTTGGTAACGGACGAAAACGAATTGAACATGCTTTTGCGGGTGTTACCATCGAGAATTCGCGAGCAATTGCATAAACACGAAAGAAAACTTGAACTCATCGAAGTCGTCATGGACGTCGGGAGAGTGCCCTTGGCGAGATTCCCGGAAGGCCCTGCGGAGCCGTTGTATTCGAAAGAGAGCCTGAAGAAATTCGATGTCTGGGACGCAGAAAGCTCGAAAATTACCATGGATGACATCGACGAAGCCGTGAGCTTACTCGGTGAAGTTGGCGGAGATAACCGAGCGGGAATTGATGGTACTTTACACCGTATCTCGATGATTAGAAACAGAAGAGGAACCGTGATTGGTTTGACGTGTCGAGTTGGACGAGCGGTCAAAGGCGCGGCTGAATTATGTAAAGACTTAGTGAGCTCAGAAGAATCGAGCTCGGTACTATTACTAGGTCCACCCGGTGTGGGCAAAACGACGGCTATTCGCGAAATGTCCAGGTTGTTATCGGCGGATTTTAATCAAAGAGTTGTCATCGTGGACACTTCGAATGAAATCGGCGGCGACGGCGACGTGGCGCATCCTGGCGTAGGAAACTCCAGGCGCATGCAAGTAGCGGATCCGAAACTCCAACACGCAGTGTTAATAGAAGCAGTGGAGAACCACACGCCGCAAGTCGTTATTGTTGACGAGATTGGTACGGAGGAGGAAGCAATGGCTGCGCGAACTATATCAGAACGAGGGGTGAAAATGATTGCCACCGCGCACGGTCACACGTTAGAAAATGTCTTGAAGAACCCATCTCTTTGTGATTTAGTTGGCGGGGTCCAATCCGTCACGCTTGGCGACGACGAAGCGCGAAGAAGACGCGGGCAGAAAACAATTTTGGAGCGAGAAGGTCCGCCAACCTTCAGCATTGCCGTAGAGATGCTCGACATCGGACTCTGGAGGGTGCATACGGACGTGGCGTCGTCCGTAGATGCACTTTTAGCCGGGCAAGCTCCGTTTACCGAATTGCGAGCGCTTCGAGAGGACGGTATAGTCGTACAAGTTCCCGAGTTTCGCGAAAACTCTCGATCGTATGCATCAAATAGCGGGCCAGGAGCATCTGCTCCCAAATTTGGTGTCGGCGCGATGCAATATCGATCCCGTCCGGGTTCGGCGGCAACTTCCACTTCTTCGTCGTACGGTAATCGATCCTCTCTTGCGACCGAAGCGGCTGTCACGAAACAATTTAACACGCCCCCGAATGTTAGTGAAGCGTACGGGTCGTCTGGGTACTTGGGTGCAGATGAAAGAGACTCTGGATTGCGACGGAAAGCGCCTCGGCCGTCGGCACCTCCACCGTTGACTTCAGCTGGATATGTGGCGCAAGAAATCGCCAACGCAGCACTTCTTCGAGAACGTAAATCATCTGCATCAGAGGCAGCAGATGTTATGATGAATCGACGTCTCAGTGGGGATCGTTCCGTAAAAGAAAGTATGGAAAACAACGATGAAGATGAGGACGACGAGGATGACGAAGACGACGACGACGACGACTATTCAAACGGAAACAGCGACGAAGAGGCGGTTCTGTGCGTCTTTCCGTTTGAATTGAACGAAAGTGAAGTTAGAAAGGTTTTCTTAGAGCTCGGATTCGAAACTTTAATTCATCTGGTGAGTCGTTTGGAGGATGCAGATGCAATTTTGGGCGTAAAAACTCGCGTAAAGAGTGCGAAGTGGTTACGGCACGCGGCAAGATCGAGAGGTATTCCAATTTATGCCATGAAAACGGAACGCCCGGTGAGTTTAATTAAGGCTGCGCGTGCGATGCTAGGCGAATCAGATATCAGCGCATCAGAGGACGATGCGCATTAACGTTTTGAATCGTTTTTAGTAGGAGATTTATCATTACCATGCCCGTAGTAGTTAGTAATCTGTAGTGTTGTACCCTTTGCCTTTTTGAAAAACAAAATATTTTCATTTTCTATACGCATAAGTTTGTGTAATCTCCACAGCAATCTCCCGTAGATACACACATTGAATCACAGCAGCACACATTTGATTCATCTGTGTAATCACACAAACCGCAGATGTTTGGAAGCTGTACTTGGCAACTACCGATGTGCGTGTTCTGTGGCGGCGACGGAGGCGAAGAAGAAGACGTAAGTGGTGGCGGTGGTATTGTTGTTGTAGGAGCGGATGACGGAGGCGATTCAGGTGGCGGAGGACTCTTTAAATCGACAGAAGTTGACGGTGGTGGCGGTCTCGTTTGATATAGCCAACTGAATTCGGTGACGCGCCGCGGAGCTGGAGGTGGCCTGGGAGGAGGCGGAGGCGGAGACGGAGAGCTCACATCTGGAAAATAGTCGCCGTCAAAGTCTTCGTTCGCTTCGCTCTGCTTAACTTCGTACAATAACAGTTGAGAACTGTGATAACGTTCGATTGGATGTAAGACGCGATCGATAAGAATCAACTTCGCCCCGTTGTGCGATTGCGCGACGTTCGATTTGATTATTAGAGCCGCGCGTTCTGTTTCACCAGACGCAAAGTTTCGGTTCGTCGTAAAGGCACTGCTTCGTTGCACAACGTTATTAACTCGCTCTTCCCTCGATAAAAAGTATTGTATTGAACAAAAATAGGAAAAGTCACCGCAACAATCACCATTTTGAACGCACGCTTCGTCGCAACAACACGTTTTCAGTTCAATGTTATCGCAAGTACCACACCTGTTTAAGCAGGAGGAAGACGTCGTGTCCATATTTTCCATAGTTGATGCTGACGAAGAAGATGCGTTCGTGCTAACGGCTTCGTTTTCCTCATTATAAGGAACAATATCGATTGGTCGCAGCATAACGCGCGCAGATAATGTCGTATCTTTGCAGTACTTTGAATATAACGCATTTGTTGTCGAAACGCTGTGAAATGAAAACGACTCGCAGACGCTTTTATCGATTGGCGAGACTGATCGAAATAAAGGAGCTTGTCTCCGGACTGCTAAAGCGTGTGCGCCTGGATGTGGATATGTATTGATTTCTCCATTTTGCGAAAGCAATATTTCGAGCGCTTCCATTTCACCAAGTTCGGAGATTAACTTCACTTCATTCATTAGCATTGAGAGATCAATCGTGGACGAATACAAATGCGCTCGGGCGACATTTCTTAATGTCGCTTGCGTAGCCGAAAATGAAAGCTCATCGTACTCCGAGCTATTACGCCCGTTTCGTTCTCTCAGGGTAGATCGGAGAAATAAAAATGCTGCGTCGATGGGCGCAAACACCGTGATTGGTTTCTGTAACGCTTGTAGTCTCAAGACTTCACCGCTTGATTCGAGAATACGAGAAAACTTCCGCAAGTTTCTGTTTGTGGTTATTTTTGTCGCGATAGAGTTTACGCATCGGTACGCGTTGGGAAGTAGCATAGATTGACACCATTTATAGGCATCGTAAAAGCAAGCGTGTTGAATGAGGTATGCAGTTTTGTTCGACTCCCTGAATTTATCTTCGTCGAGCATTATAAATCCACATTTTCCAAACTGCTCCCCGTTTTTTACCGCAGAGCTTCCCAAAGCAATATCGCCCGAGCCAACGCGTCTCAAATTCTGTAATCCATCGAGTGAACGTAAATTTTTCGTCGCGTTTAAGTCCAATCTACCCTCTACGACTTGCAAAGACATGAAGTTGGATATACGCCTTATGCTTTCGCTCGATATTACGAAGTCTTTCCCGACGTGCCAAAGGTTTCTGAAACATCCAATCTCAAGAACTTCTAAACTTTTCGAAGCGCTGATTATAAACGACCCACCAACAGATTCAAGGGACGGAAATGCTGTCGATTCAACTCTTTCATGCACTCCTGAGACGTGGAGTTCGAAGTTTTGGCCAACTTTTTCAAGATTCGCCGCCGCGTTTCGCATGCTTCTCCTCAGGGAGAACGTCGAGGAAGATGACGTATCAATATAGACGAACGATCCGCGAATGATTCGCAAGTTTGGTAAGAAATCGTCTCGCGATGATAATACATCGCTGTTCGTAATCGTCAAGTTTCCTTTGACGTACATCAAAGAAGAAAGGATATCGCCTGTATTTTCGTAGTTATCGAATACGGTCAAGCTCCCAACACTCCTAAGTTTGTGAAAAATAGAACTTCGTTCACTCGAATCAAACGTGCCAGTCAGCGAAAGTTTCCCACTGATGTGCGTAACGTTACTCGCAATCGCATCTCTGTCATCCGTACTTTCAGTTTCATTCATATAATCATTAGCTCCGTATAGGATCATTCGAAAACCGCTCCGTCTCGTGGAGGAAACGAAAACGTCACCGTTGTAGGAGAAACTTGCAACTCGTTCACCTAAAAGAAAGAGTGAAAAAAGGATGAAACGCGCGCATCGAGGCCAACAAGTTAGCAGCACCATCGACATTCTCCTCATATTTGGCAACGCGAGCAGACGATATTCTATCTTTAAGTCTTCATTCGCGCCGCTTAGATAGAATATAAAAAAAGCAGGCGTTTTTTTAAAATGCGGGTTAGAAAGTCACAAAAAGTCACACAAATTTAGGGGATTAAATGAAAATATGCGCGCTTTATCGTATTCGTTCTTAAAGGTTGGGCTACACACGCCTTACCGCGGCGTTCGGTACCGTACAATGCATGTGTTATACACAACACTCATGAGACTAACCGCTATTAACTATCAAGATCTTTTCGTTTTCTCGCAAGATATCGCTCACGAGCACTCTTAGCCTTCTCCTCCCTATCTACTTGCTTTTGAGCCGCAACTTGCTCTTTGACAGCCGCTTCTTTTTGCACGTTATCTTTACTCTTTTCTTCTACTAGTCTCTTGTCGTCACCTGTGGTTCTTTCTATCGCATTCGCTGGAAGTTTATTCTCATCGCCGCGGGAGACTTTTGTCTTTTGATCGATCGTTTCTATCGCTTTCGCCTTTTCTTCTTCCTTCTTCTCGTTTTGCGCAACAACTGCTGGCGAATGAACGAGTTTAGGCTCGGGTGCTTTCCTGGAGTGCGTCGCGGTATCACCCCCAGTTGCTACGTTTCTATTCATCAAGTTCGCATAGAACGACGTCATATCGGATTTCCCTTGTACCTCTCGTTCCTTTTCTCTCTGTTCGCGCTCGAGCTCTTCTTTCTTCCACTTTTCGTCTTCCTCCAACTTCTTCCTGTACGCGGACGTTATGAACTTTTCTTTGTCTCCGTACAGCTCGTCCTCCTTCTCGCGTTCTTTCATCAATCGTCTCTCGTAAGTAACATCCTGTTCACGCTTCCTGAAATCAGCCGCTTCTTTCAGTTGAGCGATGTACCTCGATTTCCGTTCGATTTTTTCCCCGTCTTTTTCTCGCAAAGTAGCTTCTCTTCCTTTTTTAATATCAGTTAATGCATCGTCGTATGCGAACACGTTCGGGTCTTCTTTCAAAGCCTTCTCGTAGATTTCCTTAGCTTCGGCGTCTCCCTTTGCTTGTGCGGCTTCTTGCTGTCGTTTAATCTCCTCGTTGTGTCGTTTTTTCGCTCTCTCTGCTTCGCTCATCGTGCCGTTTCTGTTGTCGTCGTTTTCTTCGTCGCTGCTTTCATCGTTCGCGAAAAGATTTACAAGCTTCGGCTTCTTTTTGTTTTTCGAAGAAGAAGCTTTCGCGGCGGGGTTCAAACCGTACTTCAACTTTGTCGTAAAGTCCATTCTTCTTCTTCTTCGTCGTCTTCTTCTTCTTGTTGTTATCGATGGTGTTATGTTTTGTTCATACGTGTATGTTCTTTGGGGGTGTATAAAATTTGGAGAACAATTTGAAGAGTTAGTTCGTCACTTTTCGAAAAGAGCTCTGTTTCTCTTCCTCACGAGTCCTCATCATCATCATCATCATGCGTGCGCTCTCCTCGTTGAGCGCATCCACATCGCGCGTTGCAACAAAAGCGCAAAGACGAAGAGGACAAAATTCAACAATAATGAGAGCGACGACGAATGAGAACGATGATGATGGAGACGGAAAGAGAGGAAACAACAGAGATGGAAGGACAGGAAAGAAGGGGAAGGACATCTCGCCGCTGTCTGAGTTGCAAAGATTATCAGAGGAGCAACCGCGAGAGTGGACGGAAAGTTACAACAAAATCACTTTGGACGACGAGGAGGAGGAGGAAGGAAAAGCGAAAAACAAAACCGACGAGGACGAGGACGACGAGGATGAACCAAAAACGAAATTATTGAGTGGGGAGTGGTTGGAGAACGAAAAAACCAGCGAAGCGACGGCACTGGCGAACGAAGCATTGGTCATGTTTGCTGCTTCTTTCGTACTCGGTCCTTTACTCGATCATCAACACTCTCGCTTTGACGTCTTGCATTACGCGCATCCGGTTTCTTTAGATATGAACATCATCCTAGCTCCCATTCTTCACAATCCGCTGTCCGAGCAGTTTATTAGCGTATTCTCGGGTCCTATTGGATTCTTCTTCGTCGGCGAGTCTGGAACGATCGAAACGGATTGGTGGGTAGGACCACTTTTTGGCGTAGCTGGCATAATTATGGGCTTAGGGACGACGACGCTGGATTCGATATTTCTTAGAAATGGCGTGAAAGCGCGACGCATCAAGGAAATTGAAGGTAACTTACAGCCAGTACGAACGAAAGCTTTGATAGCAAAATCTCCCGCAAAACCTGCGGGTGGATGGGAGCCTTCGTGGGGATTTACGCTTGCTTCAATATCGTTCTTCGCGTTACAATACGCCGCGTCGGGCATGCTTGCCTCGCCCGATTTTGATTTCCTCTCAGGCGGCGAGGGGCATTTACCGTACCACTCGATCGATGTTTTTTTGCTCTTATGGGCGGCAGGTGCGTGGGCGTACTTTGATAAGACATACCAAGGACTAGTCATAGCAGGTGCGGCAGCGGTTGGAGGACCAATCATCGAGATTGTCTTGATTAACGTGTTTCATCTTTACACGTATACGAATCCAGATATATTCGGTATTCCGTCGTGGATTCCGTGGGTTTACGCGTGCGGCGGACCAGCTGTTGGTAACCTTTCGCGCACAGCGAGAGGCAAATTGCGCGCATTCTTGAATTTAGCAGGACCGGTATGCAGAGTACCAATCTATGAAAGTCGACCGAGTTGGCGTCCGCCGCCGAGAGGATTCGATCCGCGCACGTTTCGCGCTTCCGGCGTGAAGAGAAACGCCGGGGATGATCAGATGAAAGGTAAATTTGTTATATTAGTAGATGGACCGGTCGATTTGACTGGAGTACAATCTTTAGATGATATAGATGCGAAGAAGATATTCGTTTCGGCTGGGAGACGATACGGTGCAGTGAGCGAGGATGATGCAAAAGATTCTTCTTCTTTTTCCTCTTCACCTTCCGGTAACGAAAAGCCGAAAATGCCTCGATTTCAACGCGTGCGAAATTTGTTCAAACGCTTTCGAAAAAACGGGAAAGGGAAGAAAGACGTCGACGAGGAAATGACAGAAGAAAAAGATGAAAAAGAAAAAGAAGCAGAAGAGTCGACGTCGAGAAAAGAGGAATCCATCGCCCAGAAATTGCCTCCGCTTTTACCGACAAAGCAGCCTCTGTTGTTGCCGGCGACGTCGTCGAATCAAAAAATTGAACAAAAGTTATTGCCTTTGGAAAAAGAAGAAAAAGTCGATGGCGCCGAGAGTGCGACGCAATCAACGAATACGAACACGAACGATGACATTAAAACGCCGAGAGAAAAAGCAATCGTTCAACCAGCACTTTCAAAGGATGAGCGCGTGTTGGATGTCAAACGAAGGATGGCGGAGGTCGAGTCTCAGATTGAAGAGTTGGAGAAGTTGAAGACTTTAAAGGTTCGATTGACGGAGATGAAAATGCAATCGGAGGATGCTTCGCCTCCGATCGGACCAAAGATTCAGCGCGCGCGCGCCAAGATTACGGAGAGCGTCCCGGAACTTTTACAACCGTCTGTAAAAAAAATGAACGAAAGCATCGATAAAGTCACGGAGAAAATAATAACATCCAATCCAAAAATTAAGGATAGTCGCGTTGTCCGTAAATTGACCAGAGAAGATAACCCGGAAGAACGGTTACGTAAGATTAAAGCGCTGAAAGAGAATTTGAAGCGCGTGCAAAAAGAAGATTTGAAGCCGGCGATAGAGATGATGACGACGAAAAAGGAAATAGGGGATGTGGAGACGAGCGCGGAAGCCGAGGAATGATATATTTTAGGTGTTCAAGGTCCAGGTCAACCGCAAAGGAGATCAGAGAAACCCCGTTTGTTGTTCGAGTCGAACTTGGTCGGAGGTTATGTCAACGTATTTGTAAAACGAATTAGGAATTCATGCATCAGAAAAAAAATACATCCGGACCACTTTTCTTTTTTGGAGCGCATGTGTAATACCGCATTTAAAAAAAACGCCTGCTTTTTTTATTCTATC
>Ga0181557_1000143_pt1 | contig 89002 bp, 53 predicted proteins | sample 011ome_23_FD_148632 | JGI IMG/M metagenome (GOLD analysis project Ga0181557, IMG submission 148632) | Coastal salt marsh microbial communities from the Groves Creek Marsh, Skidaway Island, Georgia - 011506CT metaG (spades assembly) | ecosystem: Environmental > Aquatic > Marine > Intertidal zone... | reverse complement strand
CTCTATATCTCACGCACCGGTGTAAGCGACAATGATCCAAGAAATAAGAGCGATAAAGATCAAAGTCGCGGTAAAACACAGCAAAAACGCCCAAAACAAGTGCCAACGTCGTCTTTCGAGCACTCCTTGTCTTAACAATCGCGTGTTTTCTCGAAAGCGCTCCGCGCTGCCCCGAAGTCTTGCACTTTTTCTTTCTATTCTTTCCAACCGATCAGTCCGTCTCGCCGCGTCGATCACCGCTCGGTGAATTGAATTCTCAGCTTCGCGCAACTCCCTATGCGTCGCGTTGAGTTGGTTCTCCTCGTCGTCTTCGTCTTCTTGGATTTCTGTCGTCTTAGCTGTTGTTTTCTCTCGTTCTTCGCTCTTTTTCTCGGAGGCGGAGGGCATTTTTTGTGCGTATTTTAATACTACATGTTTTTTACATCGGGGCTATCGCGCTAGTTTACTATATTTACATCATTTCATTCGGCGGCAAGTTTTGGGTCCTTTTCGCGCTCTTTGTCCTTTTCGTCGATATCTGTTTTGATGAGATGAGAGAAAGATGGTGAGATGTTTTGATAATCTTCGATTCGCAAAATAAATTTTGCGCAGCGCACGCGCAATGGCATCGGTGTGAGCACTAATGTCTCCATTAGAAGCTTCCAGATGGTTTCCACAGTTTAAATTCGGATGTCCCTATCTGATTTGATCGTCACGCGCCATTTTTGATGGTGGGAGAAAAAATAAAGACTACTCTAAACACGTACCTTTTAACATCTTCTCCTCTTCTTCTTGAGCGGCGATAGCCTCTGCGATTTCGCGCTTCTTTTGCCTATCGACTTGCTTTTGACTCATCTTACGTATAGGGTAATTTCGACCTTCCTTCTCACGTATTTCTTTCGCGCGTGCTCGTAATCTTTCTACCCACTCGGCTAACGCGTCTAAGTCGGCGTACTTGCGTCTGTTTTCGTTCAAGTCGTCGCGTAAATCGTGAAACTCGTGCATCCAGTGACCGACGATTCCGTGTAAGTGACCAAAAACAATCTTTGGCGCGGTTGGATGCTTACGACAAATGTCTATGTATTCTAAAAATACTTGAAAAGAATGGTCGTTTTCGAGCGGGTAGGGCGGTTGGCCCTCGGACGGATTCGGAGCGAACGGTGGGTTGGAAAATAACGTCGGATTGCCGAGAAGCGGCTCCGCGGAGAGGTATCCGTCCACGCCCGTGTACTCGAGACACTCTTGCAACTCTTGGTAGTTTCGAACGCCGCCGTTGGCTAATACCGGAACTGATACTGCCTCTTTAATAGCTTTGATGAAGTCCCTGTTTGAGCGCGAGCGAGGTGATGGTCAGCATTTTTGAAGGTAGAAGAAGAAGTTTCCCACAAAGAAGCTTGAGTAAAAAAATAATACACATACGCATGTTCTTCAGATAGTGGTGCATGTAGTTGTGTCTATCACTGGACTTCAGAACAGATCTTGGTATTGGGATATTATCATCACCAGAACATATGGTAGTCGTATATTGCGAGTCGATGCAAACATAATAAAATCAACGCTTACGAGCGCGAAAGAAAAAAACCCGAGAAAAACAACAACTCACCAATTACACTTATACTCCGCCAACCTCTTCTGCTCTCTCGTTCTGCCATGCACGGCAATAATCTGCGCTCCAGCCTTTTCAACCATTTTCGCGTACTCTACGCTCTTCTCTAAATCATCGTACACCCGTATCTTTGCCGTCACCGGCACGTCTAAATTTTCGTCCAACTCTTTAATCAACTTCTCTACCAGCGGCCAATCGTCCATTAAAAACGCGCCGTAATTTCCTCTCTTTGCAATTCTCTGCGGACACCCAAAGTTAATATCCACGCCGTCGCAGAACGGTTGTATAACTCTCGCGGCTTTTAACAAGGTGGTTGGATCGTTCGCGCAAAACTGCGCCAACAAAGGTCTGCACTCCTCCGTCGCGTGCGTGCTGAAATATTCTTTCCGAAACGTCGCCGACTCCATGAATATCTTCGAGTGAATCATCGGCGTGTAGCTACCATCCGCGCCGTATCGCTTGCAAAGAATTCGAAACGCGTGATCGGACGCGTCCACCATCGGTGCTACCCAAAAACTTCGTTTCACTTTCTCCTCCCTCACGCCTTCGCCTCTGTCCTCGAATAACTGTTTCAAGTACTCGAAACCTTTCGGTTTCGTCTCTTTCGTCCATCGAGGTTTATGTTCCGAGGAAGGAACGTTCGATTCAATTCGAATGTCCGAATACGGGGTAATATCTACGTGACTAAACTTTGACGGTTGTTTACCGTTCGGGTTTCGGATTTCCACGCACGCGGCGTAGATATCCGCCGTCGTCGGTTTTCCATTTTCATCTGGCGGCGCTTTTCTTCGCTTCTTGTGCGCCATCTTCGATTCTTCTCCTCCTCTCGTCCTCGTCGTATTTGTCGAGAGGAAGAACGCGGAGGACGACGAAAAGATTTTGTTCTCTTTTCGTTGATGCGATGATGAAAGAATGCTACCAGTGCTCGTCGAAGAAAGGTATCGAGCGAGTCGGGAGCGCATGCATCGATATAAAGGGAAATATTTTGTGTTGAATTCACTCTTTAAAAATCGATTCTTACTACAAAAGAGAGTGTTGTTTTACGGAGGAGTTCGTTTCATGAGTATTAGTAGTATTTATTATTAAATAGTGTGTATGAGTTGATGTTTAAAAGCGAGACTTTGGACGTTTCTTTCTTTCTCTCTTTTTACGGCGGGCGATGACGTTATGTGTTGAAGATGCTTTCTTCTTCGTATTCTCTGCGCTGCTACTTCTACGGTTCGATGGCGCAAAGCAAATCGCCGGCGGTGCACGAATCGCCTTTTCCAACCGCGATGTGCTTCAACTTCCCATTGCACGGCGCAGAGACGGTCGTTTCCATCTTCATCGCAGAAATGACGACTAAAGCTTCTCCGGCTTTGATTTCGGCGCCGTCTTTGACCAAAATGTCGACGACTTCGCCCGCCATCGGGGCGCCGACGGAGCCTAAATCCATCGGGTCGGCGCGTTCGCGCACGGCAGACATGCCGCCTTTTTTGTTTTCATTCTCTAAGACTTTCAAGTCAAGGATGTCTACTACGCGCGGGATACCGTTGACTTCAAAGAAGACTTCGCGTTTGCCGTTCGGGAGGAGTTCGCCGACGGCTTTGAGCTTGATGGACGCCGAGGAACCGCGGCGAGCTTTGACTTCAATCTCTTCGTCAATTTCCAAACCTTTTAAGAAGGCTTTAGTTGGAAGCAAGGAAACCGGACCCATGATGTCGCGAGAGATGACGTATTCGTCGAAGACTTTCGGGTACATTGCGGAAGATAAGGCGTCTTTGTGGGAGACGTCGCGTCGGCCGCGGTGCTTTTCTTGCAACTCGGCGCGTAATTGTTTGAAATCAACCGGCGGTAACGTGCATCCGGGACGACCTTCGATGATACCCTTGCCTCTCAAGACTTTTGCGCGCAACGGTTCGGGGAAACCACCAACCGGTTGGCCCAAGTAGCCTTGGAAGTACTCGACGACGGAGGTTGGAAAAGACAACGACTCGGCTTGTTCGAGCAAGGTTTTCTCGTCCGGGATTTTGTTCGCGACGAGAAACTGTGCCATGTCGCCGACGACTTTCGAGGACGGCGTCACTTTGACGATGTCGCCTAAACATTGGTTCGCAGTCGCGTAGGATTCCTTGATGTTGTCCCACTCTTCGCCTAAACCATTCGCAAACGCTTGGAATTTCAAGTTGGTGTATTGCCCGCCGGGCATTTCGTGAATGTACACGTCCGCCGACCCTGCTTTGATGCCAGATTCGTACGGGGAATACAACGCTCTCGCTTGTTCCCAGTACGTGTTGAGTTTCAAGATTTCTTTCAAGTTCATTGGATTATCTAAAGTTTCCGAGCCTTTAATGGAGTTCAAAACGGCGCCGATGGCCGGCTGCGAAGTTAAGCCAGCCATGGCGTCCGTGCACACGTCGACGACGTCTGCTCCAGCCTCTGCCGCGGCAAGCATGGACGCGACGCCAGTGGATGCGGTATCGTGCGTGTGAACGTGAATCGGTAAGGCTGGGAACTTTGCTCTCAAGGCGGAGACCAACATGGTCGCCGCGCGTGGCTTTAACAAACCCGCCATGTCTTTAATTGCCAAAATGTCAATCCCGTGATTGACGAGTTGTTCGGTCAAATCGACGTAATAATCCAACGTGTACTTCTTTTTCGACGGATCAGAAACATCACCAGAGTAGCAAATGGTACCTTCGACGACCCCATCGGCGTTTCGCACGCAATCGATGCCGAATTTCAAGTTATCCACGTAGTTCAACGAATCAAACACGCGAAAGATATCGATACCGGATTTTCTAGCCTCGGTGGTAAATTCCTGGACGACGTTGTCAGCGTAGGAGGTATAACCGACCGCATTCGCACCTCTCAATAACATTTGGAACGGAATGTTTGGTACCTTTTCTCTTAAAAGCTCCAATCGTCTCCACGGGCAGTCGCGCAAAAAGCGAAGCGATACGTCAAATGTAGCGCCACCCCACATTTCTAAAGAGTACGCACCATCCAACGCTGACGCCGTGGCGTCCGCGCATTGGTACAAATCTCTTGTTCTGACTCTCGTAGCGAGCAAACTTTGGTGCGCATCTCTCCAAGTCGTGTCCATGATGAGCAACCCTTTGTGATCGCGAACCGCTTTCGCAAACGCCGCCGGTCCTTGTTCGTCGATAATTTTCTTGAACGATTGTTGACTGGCGAGTTCGGCTGTTTTCTTCGACGGCTTTGGCGGGCTCGGTTCGGCACCAATCGGCGGCGGACCAACTGCGCCGGGGTGTTTTGCCCCGTTGACCGCGATTTCTCCTAAATACGAGAGCAACTTTTGCGTATCGTCCACGTTGGAAATCATATCGAACAATTCAGGCGTCTCGTCGATAAAGTTCGTGGTGACCTTCCCGCTCAAAAAAGCTTTCGATTGGAACACGTTTTGTAAGAAGGGCACGTTCGTTTTCACGCCACGAATGCGAAATTCAGCCAAGGACCTGTACATTTTTTGCACAGCGCCTTCGAAAGATTGCGACGTGCACGTCAACTTCACGAGCAACGAATCGTAAAACGGAGAAATTCTCGAGCCTACGACAACTTCGCCGTCGATGCGGACACCTAAGCCACCAGGTGGACGATACACTTCGATTCTACCGAAATCAGGAGAGAATCCCATCGCCGGATCTTCCGTGGTGATTCTGCACTGCATGGCGAACCCGCGAATTTGTACGTCGTCTTGCGACTTGAACCCGAGTTCAGGTAAGGTTTTTCCACCCGCGATTAAGATTTGTGTTTGGACAATATCCACTCCGGTGACTTCCTCAGTCACCGTGTGTTCGACTTGGACTCTTGGGTTCACTTCCAAAAAGTAATGTCTATTTTGGTTGTCCACCATGAACTCGACCGTCCCAGCGTTGCGATAGTTGACGTGTTTCGCCAATTTCACCGCATCGTCGTGTAATCGCTTTCGTAATTCCTCGTCCAAGCACGGTGCCGGTGCCATTTCAACGACTTTTTGGTGTCTTCTTTGGACGGAGCAATCGCGTTCGCCCAAGTGAATGACGTTCCCGACGCCGTCAGCCATAATTTGAACTTCGATGTGTCTCGGCGCCTCGACGTACCTTTCGATGAACATGCGTCCATCGCCAAACGCGGTTTTCGCTTCCGATGACGCTCTCGCGAACGCTTGCGCCACCTCCGATTGCTGTTTCACGACTCGCATACCGCGACCACCGCCTCCCATGGCAGCTTTCAGCATCAAAGGCATTCCAAACTCTTTCGCGAATTCAACCGCGGTTTCCACGTCGTCCGTGGCGTACTCAGTACCTGGAACCAACGGTAACCCGCACGCTTTCGCTTGCGCTTTGCACACGACTTTATCACCCATTTGTCCTAGCGTTTCCGCTCTCGGACCGACAAAAGCGATCCCTTCCTCCTCGCAACGTCTCGCAAAATTTTCGTTTTCACTCAACAACCCGTAGCCCGGGTGAATAGCGTCTACGCCGTTCTCCTTCGCGACGTCAATGATTGACTCGTAATCTAAGTAGGCCGCGACTGGTTCCTTCCCTTCACCAACCAAATACGACTCGTCCGCTTTATATCGATGCGCAGCTAACCTGTCGGCTTCGCTAAAAATCGCCGTCGTTCGCATCCCGAGCTCCGTCCCCGCTCGAAAGACTCTCACCGCAATCTCCCCTCTATTCGCCGCCATCACTTTCTTCAACGTCGAGCTTTTCCTCAAAATCTCCCCGAGCGCGTCCGAATTTTCTCGCTTCATCGTCTCGTGCGACTCCACCTCGGATCTCACCACCAATCGACGACCTTTGCTCCTGTTTTTCGCCATCACATTCCTCCCCACGACGCCACCATCACGAAGCTGTTTCGCGTTTTGAGCGCCTCTCGCGAACGAAGATCGGCTCGAAAGCGAGGGTTTTAAAGAAGACACCGAAGGCGTTGTTGTTGTCATCGTTCCACGCATCATCTCTGCTCCTAAACTTTATATAATACGAGTAAAACTTGCGCGAATTGTGTTAAATTTGGGCTTTCCAATTCCGATGATTCCCCGTGTGCAATCCTAAAACCCGAGACGACGAACGAAAGAGAAAGAAGAGCTTCTTTCACTCTCTTATTACGACGCTCCCTTCCGTGCAAACGAGCGCGATTCTGTCTCTCTCTGTGTATAAATATATATCTTCCTAAGAGAAGAAGAGATTGGTACTAGTATAGACGTGTGTTTTTTATCGATTGATTTTTCTTTGACGGCGCTTACCCTTTTCTTGTGGGGCTGCTGTTTTGATAAATTTTTTCTCGAAGGACGATTTTGGCAAAGGAGTGCATAAAATATCAAGAGGTGGATGAAGCGCTTTGATCATCTCTGCGTAATAAATGCGTTTTATCTTCTGTGCAATGCAGTGTTTTTTATTAAGCGTTAAATAATAAGCGATTCTTTTTCGAGCGTACTTTATTCTCTCTCACGGAACGCTGTTGTTTGTTGTTGTTCACGAGATGCTTCTCACGGCGCCGATTTTCTTGAAGCGCATAATCGCTCGAGCGCAGACGGTTTTTTTGGAAGTGTAGTTACTCCTGCTCTTGTTACCGCTAGTACTGTTACTCTCCTCGTCGTCTTTTTCGTGACCACCAATGGTCATTTCCATCTTCACCGTCGCGAAATTCGGCTCGTCTAAACTGACGATTTCCGAGTGCACCGAACACTTTTCGTTCGGCGCCAACACGTCGGTGGCGGTAAAATCGATAATTTTTTCCAGCATCATCAAAGGCGGCCTCGCTAACACCGCTTTATCCATCAACGCGATGGACCCGTGCCAACTTCCACTGCACGCCATCACCGACGTGATCATCCCGGGCGCGATGATCCCCGGTAACTCCTCGTACGTTTCCGGCAATCCTCTCGCCAACTCGCTCCGTAAAATCTTCCTATCGCTCGTGCGTCTCGTTTCCAACTTCAATTGTCCATTTTTCGAGCAGACGAAACAAGACGCGAATGGGTCGTACGCTTCTTGCAACGACCTTTTCGGTTTCGTCTCGTCGACTTTCGCCGCGCCGACCACCACCGCCGGGTGTAATTCCGAGTTGCACGGATTCAAAGCAACGCTTGGGTGTTGGTTCATCAGCTCTTCCCATTTCTCCTGGAATTTTACCACGTGATTTTGTTCTTTCTCTTCTTCTTGTTGTTGTTTCTCTTTCGTTGGTAGGTTGTTTGAATATTCTCTTCTTCGACTACTACTAAAACGACTGCTAAAACTTCTCCCGCGCCGTTTCGAACAACAAACGGTTGCTTTCGTCGATGATGTTGATGCTAATGATGAAGAAGAAGAAGAAGTGAACTCCTTCGCCGCGAATAAAACTCTCCCAAAATGAGAAGAAGAAGAAGAAGAAAAAGAACACGAAGACGAAGACTCGAACGCGCAGCCGAGAACTCGTCTCGCCGCTTCTTTAGCGGCCCGTTGTTGTCGCAGCATATTCGTTTAAAAAATGTATCTAATTTTGTGACCTTTTTATGCCTTTTTTGGGAGATCAAAGCGCTTTTTAAGAGATATTTTTTTGACCAAAGCACCTAATTTGTCTTGCAAATGAATCAAGAAGCCTAGTATTTATCGGTTTTTCGATCGGGCTGTAATTTCGTCCGCGACCAGAAATTGTCTTTTTTAAACTCCGAGCGAAGTTTAATCAGCGCGATTGATGCGCGATTTTAAAGGTCACAAGTATTCGGCGCGTTTCAAAACACAGAGTTGAAAGTAAAAATAGGAATATTTTTTGACTTTCCTCCCTCAAAATTTTATGCGTCTTTTTTCTTTGAATAACGCGCATCATCATCATCATCATCGTTCGGCCATCATTGCTCGAGAAGAAGAAGAAGAAGGAATTTTAAGGTCGTCGAGAAGAAGACGAACGACGACGTCTGCCGCTTCTTTTTCTTTTTTGCCGAGGTCCTCGATATCGAAGAGGAAGTCTTTATCTTTAAGGAGATTTGATGCTGATGATGATGATGATTTCGAGGAGCAAAGGAAAACGAAAACAGTTACCACCCGAGCAGCGAGTTTTGATGATTCTGTCGATGACGATACTCTTTTGATGAAAAACGAGAAGAAGAGAGAAGACGGAGAAAAGGAGGAGGAAAAGAAGACGACGACGTTTGTGACGCCGCAGCGAGTGGAGAGTTGGACGGAACGGAAATCGAGATTCGAAAAGTATACACATCAGTTGGGGGAAGAAAAGAAGGAGAGAAAGAAGAAAAAAATGTGCGAAGTGTGCGAGGGAGAAGCGAAAGTCGCGTGCACGCAATGCTTTGGGTTCGGGTGGGTAAACGAAAACGAGCGATTAGAAATGAGCGAACAGGAGGATTTGAAATCGTGGTTTCCGAGTTGGTGCGGACACTGCAGAGGGAGCGGCGTTATGTGGTGCGCGAGATGTTTCGGGAGCGGCGAGTTTAGACACCCGATTGGATTTCGATTGTTCGGGAAGGAGGAGGAGGAGGAGGAGGAGGAGGAAGAGGAGGAATAGAAACGTAGTTCGTAGCCTTTATTCAATTAGTAATAATAATACAGCGATAAAAAAGCGCGCGCGCGCTTGCTTTTAAGTTTTCCGACGATGCCGGCGGACGCGCTCGCCCAAAGGAACGCGTAAAAAGAATACCGTCACCTCCCGCCCTCCGCGTCTTTCAAAACCTCCAAAATGGTATCCACCACCGCCAGCCTTTCTCGCGCTCTCACCTTCTTCTCGTTTTCCATGCACACGCGTTTGGCAATCTCCTCCATCATCGCCATCCTCTTTCGCCGCTCGTCGTCGTCGTCTTCTGGGGCGTCGTTTTCCTCTACATTTTTAGTCTCTTCTTCTTTTTGTGATGGTGCTGCGTTCACTGCTCTGTCCTCCTGACTTAACATCTCCGCCGCGCTCTGAAACGCTCTCGCGGATATCCCTAACCCTCTCGCCATCTCTTTCCTCGCGTTCATGAACGCATTCTTCGTTTTTTCGTCATCTTTAAAGTCATCATCATCATCATCATCATCATCTGCATTTTTTCTCAAACTCTTCCAATCGTCGTCCTCCTTTCCTTCCTTCTTCGTCTTCTTCTTCTCCACCTTCGTTTTTTCCAATAAAAGAGATTCCATCGCGATCGCTCGTATCCTTCTCGAGAAGTTCTCTCGCGCCAGTTGCTCGATCTCTTCCTCGTTCATATTAGCGTTTTAGTATATCCATGTACATCGACTGATGATGATGATGATTTGTGTGCGTCTATCTGCAACGGTTGTTTGGTTGTTTGATGTTTTTTTTTTGAAGTTTTCGTTTTGATTCACTTTTTTCACGAAGGGACGACCCACTTTTTGGATAAAACTTTGTCTTAAAACAACAACAACATATCTCATCCACACAAATTGCAATCGCACATTTAAGCGCGGGCAAAGTAATAAAAACAACACGCACACACACGCATCAACATCAACATGGTGAGGAGGGTCTTTATTCCTCTCTCTTTCGTTTTTTCGCAAATTCTTTTTCCCTCTTTCTTTTTCTTCTTCTTCTTCTTCGGGAGAAGAGATACGATTGGATCGATTGATTTTTGTTTTCCGAAGCGACACGCCTCTCTGACGGGGATAACGACGAAGACGTTTAAGAAGAAGAGGTGGAAACGAGACGACGCATCGCTCTTCTTTTTTTCGACGAGAGAGTGCTACTAAATCGCGCTCCGTTTCTCTTCTTCGTTTAATAAATCTCTTTCTCTCTCTCTCTCTCTCTCTCTCAACTCGGGAAGCGCGTTCGTTGTTTCGCGGGTTGTTTGTTTCGATTGCTTTTTCTCTAACAAGAAAGGGAAAGACCAAAGAGGAAAGAACACTAAAATGAGAGAGGAACATTTTTTTCAATCGGCAAAATACTCACCACATCATGTTCTTACGATTTAACAACAGGCTGATTTTGTGGACAAACAATTCACGAAGGAAGAAGTCGCGTCGAAAGTGCTCGAGCAATACGACGAAGAGCAGACGCGTATTTTTTATACGTACGTGATGGGCGGCGGCGGAAACGATATTCACTTTGGTATTTATCGAGACCCCACGGACGGGGTGAAAGAGTCCGCGAACAGAACGACCGAATGGATGATGACGCAATTGGACATGGCGAAAGAAATCACGAAGGACATGCACGTTTTAGATGTTGGGTCGGGGCACGGCGGCGGGTCGCACGCCATGGCGAAAAAGTTTGGGTGCAAAGTGACTGGGATAAACATCGGTCCCGGGCAAAACGCCATGAACTTGGCCAAAGCGAAGGAGTTGAAGTTGGATCATTTAGTCGATGCGGTCGTTGGGAACATCAACGACCCGTTACCGGAAGAGTGGACCGGTAAGTTTGACGCGATTTGGTCGTGCGAAGTTTTATGCCACGCCGGCGATAAGTTGGCGTTATTTAAAGATTTGTATAGATGCTTGAAACCAGGCGGGGCGTTTGTTTTCTCGGACATTTGCGGCGCGGATGGAGCGGACGAGAAGGCACTGAAAGCATTCACGGACCGAAACGCGACGACGTTTATGGGTCGCCCGAGTCAATACATTCAAGACGTGAAAGATAGCGGCTTCACGTACGTCAACTGGTGGGACGGAAGCAACCATTTGGAGAGATATTTCCGAGACATGGTTAAACAAATCGACGATAATAGAGAAGAGATGAAATCGAAAGGCATCACCGATCAGTATTTGGACAACTGGCACGGAAGCTTAACGGAAAGAGCGGCAATTCAAAACGAAAAAGGTGTCTTTGCGTGGGGCGTGTTTGTCGCGAGAAAGCCCGAGGTGGAAGGGAAGCGTTGGACGTAAACGCGATCGAGCGAGTGCGCGAGATATTAAACGCATTCATTATAAAAAATCAGTATTTAATATCATTGAAAAATTAATTTGACCATCCCAAGAATCGTCGTTACCACCTCAGTGCGATGTTGTTCCGTACCTAACTATTCGCTAAAGTAATTGTATAGGGTCTATTATGAATGACAGCGCTTCCGCGCTTCTGGAACAACAACGGGCGGTCGTGCGCTTCCTCTCGGTTTATTTTTGTTCTAAAGTAGATTTTCCTCGTCATCTCTGTTTACATTTCACCCGGCAAGAGCGTATCTTCCAAGATCACGCACGACGCACCTTCAACGCCCATCAAGTGCGACACGCACATTCTCTCGTTGCTCAACTCTTCCTCGGACTTCTTGATTCTCTCTCTTAACCAATCGTTAATTTTCAACCCTTCGACGATTTCGTAGGACCCGTCACCTTTACTTCTACACGGCATGGAGAAGACTAATCCTTCTTCGATGCCGTACGGGTTACCGTCGGTAATAACCGCGGATGAAAACCAATCGCCTTCTTTCGTCGGCGTTACCAAAGCTTTCATCGCGTCTGCGATGCTCACCGCCGTCGACGCCGCGGAAGATCGACCCCATTTCTTGATCAACAATCCACCTCTCGTTTGAATCGCCGGCGTGAAATCGTTCTCCAACCACGTTTGATCGTCGATCACGTCCGTGCACCTTTCGCCGCCGATTTTAGCGTTCACAAAGTCCGGAACTTGCGTCGTGGAGTGGTTGCCCCAAATCGTCACGTTCGAGACGGTTTCGTAAAACACGCCCGCTTTCAACGCCAATTGACACTTGGCTCTGTTCTCGTCCAATCTGGTCAAAGCGTGGAAATTTCTCCTATCTAAATTCGGCGCGTTCGCCATGCAAATCAGCGCGTTCGTGTTGCACGGGTTACCAACCACCATCACCTTACACGTTTTCTTCGCAACTTCATTCAACGCCTTACCTTGTTCGGCGAAAAGGCCGCCGTTCATCTCCAGCAAATCGCCTCTCTCCATCCCGGGACCTCTCGGTTTCGCGCCAATCAACAACGCCCAATCCGCATCTTCAAACACTTTCTTCGCATCGATGCCAAGATCCACTTCTCTCAGCAACGGAAACAAGCAATCCTCCAATTCCATCGCCACGCCTTCCAATGCCACTTGAGATCTCTCGGAACCGAGCAATCGCAACGCCACCGGTTGGTCCGGGCCGAACACTTCGCCGGAGGCGATTTTGAACAACAGATGGTTCGAAATCATCCCAGCCGCTCCGGAAACCGCAATCTTAATGATCGGTTTCCAGTTTCTCGTCTTTTCGATGTCCTCGTTGGACGCGTCGTACTCTAAGACGAACACTCCCAACGGCGCGTTCGTTTCTTTCCCCGCCGGCGTGTTCCGCGCTTTCTGTCGCTCGCCTCTTTTTACCAATAAATTCGAAGGTGTTGTTTTCGAACACGTTTTTCCCATCATCATCGAACCGTCCTTCTTCGAGGATGCGACCACCGCGTGCGCGCGCGAGCCTACGCGCGAAACTTTAGAAGAGGAGGATTTGGAGACTTTCGTTTGTAATCCTGTTTTTCAAAAAGAAGAGAGAAGAGGTATCGCGTTAAGAAAGAAAGAGAGAAAGAAAGATTTGTAGTTTAGTGTGGACTCCAAAACACCTTCGACGGCTCTCTGATGATAAAAAGTTCATCGGATCCTTTTGAAACGACGTGTAAACGAAGAAGAACCGAAAAGACATCGCTTTCGAAAAGCGGGGTAAAAAAAAGAGAAAAGAAAGATATCCTCGTCCTCACCTAAAAGTCGTCCGTTGAGAGAACAACTCGTCGTCGCCATGGAAGTAAACATCGCGTAGTATTTATTCTTTTTTGTGTGTTTTTTTCTGGCGAGACTCTAGGGCGGCAAAAGGACAAATCTCGAGAGATTTTGGAAAAATTCGTCACTCTGTGCAACTCTTTCTTCCGCGAGAGTTGTTCTCTGCGCACAATACGATGAAGAACACTCGCAACGCGTTGGACGCGCACGTTGAAAAGTTCATCGCCGCGATACACGCGCGCGACGGCGAGGCGTTGGCGAGACTGGCCAGCGTGGATTGTATTTTGAAAGATTGCTTCAATGGAAAACCAACGACGACGACTTCTTTGTCGTTGAACGAAAACGAAGTGAAACAGTGCACGCGACGGTACCAAAATCAACTGCCGAAACCGTTCGACGATGTGTGGGAGAAACTGGTGTTATCGTCGCTGGAGTTAAAACAGAGCTCGTTCGAGAAGTGTTACGATTATCACAACGAAGCGATGGCGGTTTTTATCAAAGATTTCAAAGCGAGAGAAGAACCGGAAGATGTGATTTGGACGATAAAAGCGATGAAGCGAATGACGAGAGATTCTCGATTGTGCGCGGAAAAAGCGGACAATCACTCGAGAAAAGTTGGGAAAAAAGCGACGAGGTTGGAAACGTGCGGGGCGCAACTCATGCAAGCCTATCGATGTTCGTCGCAAACGTCGACGCGGGAGAAGAAGTTGGCGCAGTTGAAAATCGTCAACGAACTGTTCAAGATTTATTTCGAGCTGAACGCGTTGCATTTATGTAAGAATTTAATCAACGCGGTGAATCTGCCGACGTTTCTACCGTTCGAAGAGTCGTTTCCGAGCTCAGAAAAAGTGACGTATCATTTTTACGTGGGAAGATTGGCGGTGTTTGACGACGATTACGAAGGCGCGAGCGAACATTTGAAGTACGCGTTCGAGAGGTGTCCGAGAGGCTCTTCGAAGAATAAAACCGCGTGTTTGAAGTATTTAGTTCCCGTGATGCTGAGTTTAGGTTTCGTGCCGAGTAAAAAGTTGTTCGTGAAATATAAAGACGCTTTGAAACCGTACGAGGAGGTGTGCGAGGCGGTAAAGATGGGGAAGTTGGGGGTGTTGGAACAAGCGTTGGAGAGAAGGAAAGCGAGATTCGTGAGGGAGGGCACGTATTTGATGTTTGAAAAGCTACGCCTTTATTGCTTACGAACGCTGTTCAAGAAAACGAGCGAAATTCAGAAAGAATTCGAGCCCGAGAAAGCGAACCAGGTGAAGTTGGAGATGCTTTCAAGGGCGTGCAAAATAGCCGCGGCGATGAAAAATCAACACGGACATAATAATAATAACAATAACAATAACAATAACAACACGGAATACGATTTAGATGAAATCGAGTGCGGTGTTTCCGAACTCATCCACCGCAAATTCGTCAAAGGGTACGTCTCGCACAAGAATCGGGTGGTTGTTTTGAGTAAAACCGACGCGTTTCCGAAAATCAGCGACGTGGTCAAGTGAGAGTTATTTTTAGAGAATAGCAGCGCATATAGTTGTTAAAATCAAATCAACGCGCGTTTGTATTATATTACGGTAGTATTAAAAACGCTTTATTATGTACTACACCCTTTATTAGTATTAGCAAGTGTTCGATCAAGCCGCCGGCGGTACCTCGTCCTCGTCGTCGTCTTGCGACCCCGCCGCCATCAATATTTCCTCTTTCTTCCCTCTCGCGTTCCCTTCGCGCTTTTCGGTAAACTTTCTCAACTGTCTCTTCAAACCGTCCGCGACTTTATCAATGCTCGCGTATAAATCCTCGTGCTCCTCGACGACTTCAATCTGCCCGGCTCTGGTTAACACCGTCGCTTTCGTCGTGCACACGTGCGCCCCTTTCGTCGCGTGATCCGCGCCGCCTCTCGACGCCACTCTGCAATCGATTTCCCGCACATCCCTCGGATCGGCGTTGGCTACTGCTTTGGCCAACTTTTCTTCCACGTACGCGCGAATCGCCGGCGTGACTTCCAAATTGTTTTCCCCTTGGAGAATAATTTTCCCCGGGAGGTGTTTCGAGCTCACTTTTGACTCGGACGAGGCGTGAGTGACGACTGTCGCAGCCCTTTTGCATAACGACTTCTTCGTTGTTGAAGGTGACGACGACAGAGAAGAATTCGATCGCAATTTCGCGTTACTTTTTGTTCCGTTGTTGTTCCTCGCGGAAGACGAACGACACGACTGGACAAAGACAGAGGAGGAAGAGGAGGCAAACATGGTATCTCTTTCTGCTTCTTTTTTACGCGAAGTGCGCGCTTCAAAGAACTGTCTGAAAAGAACTTTCACTCTTTGGAGTTTTCTCTGAGGGAAATCGTAACCGATCGCTTCTCGAGTGATGAGTCAGATTTTTTTTGAGTAGTATTAATTGACCGAATTTTTTCAAACGCCTTGGTAAAAAAACCAACAAAAATTCGTGACAACAAAAACGAGAAAGATATCCATCTCTTCGTATGAAACTACCATTATTGGTGGACGCTTTGGTCTCGCTCATCGCGACGGGATGTTTAGGAGTGTACCAGGTCACGAAACGAGTCATCGACCCGTACTTGTCTTTTAAGAGGGAAGGAAGAGGGTTTCGACGACGACAACAACCACCACCCAAAACATTCGTTTTCTTTGGGAAAACTTTAGCGGTTTGGCGAGTGGTGAATTTCACATCCCACGTGCTCAACGTTCTGTGCGTGTCCATTCCGGGGAGGATAGACGACCAAATGGCGAAAGAGATGAAAGAAGCTCAGGAAGAAGAGAAGAAGAAAAACAAGGAGGATGCCGATGCTGATGTCGATGATGAAAAGAAGAACGACGCTTTTGCGACTAAAAAGAATACTATTCGACGAACGTCGAAATATCGGTCGTTGTTCACTCCGGCCGGGTACGCGTTTGCCATCTGGGGGTTTATTTTCACAAGCGAATTCGTCTTCGCGGTGAGGTCGATGTTTTTTACCAACACGAAGGACGAACAGTTCGCGGCGAATGCGACTGGATATTTCGCGTTGGCGAACGTTTTGCAATCCGTTTGGTGCTTTACTTTTCGAGAGTGGACGGAGAAACCGAGGAGGCATTGGATTAACGCCTTCGTGTTAGGGGTCGAAGCTTTAGCGTTGTGGTCTTCGAAGGAGAGAGTGTTTGAGGTGAACGGAAGGTTTGCGCTCGCAGAGAGCGGGTTTGTTTCGGTCCCGATCCGAACGCACTTTGCGTGGATTTTGTGCGCGTGCGGAATCAACGCGAACACGGTGTTGGCCAAAATCGGGTCGGCGAGCGCGCAAGTCGTCTTTGCTATCGGAACCGCGGTTCTCGCGACGAGCGTTGGCGCGTACTCTTCTTTCTACCGAGGCGACGCGGCGACACCTTTAGTTTTTGCGTGGGCGCTCTACGCCATATACAAGGATGGCGGATATCGAGCTCCACCGCCATCCGATTCGACGAGTTCTTCTTCCGGCGACAAAAAAGACAAGAAGAACAAAGACGGGGACGAGAAAAAAAATACAGAGAAGCTTTTCAACAAAACGGAGGAATGCATACCGTCCGAGAAGCAAACGAAGCGGTTTACCGACACCGCGCGCCTGTGCGCAATCGCCAATCTACTTTTCGCCGCTAAAGCGTTGTTGTCGTTGTAGTATTTATATAGTCGTAGAGAGAGATAAAGAGTGCGCTTTCGCGTATTTTCGTGTACCTCCCCAGTCGAAACTGATTTTGTTAAAACACAGTTGAAAAATTTAAAGTCCCCTTTCCCTCTTCATAAATTTCTACTCTCATCTGTAGATATACACAACACACACGCACGCGCGCAAAAACGCGCGACTTTGAGGACGACAACAATTTCATAACTACGACTTGGAGGAGAGCGTTGAAGACTCGCATTAACCACCACCACCACCACCACCACGCTCTCTCTCTCTCTCTCTCTTTAAAAATCATCATCATAATCTTTCACACGAGAGCGAAGGGGAAAAACAAAGAACAAGATGAAGGAAAACACGACGGACAACATCAAAGTCCTCGTCCGCGTCCGGCCGTTCGACCATCGCGAGAACAATTCTAACAATCAAACGACGAAGTGCGTGTTTGCGGACGAGATATCGAACGTGATCGAATTAAAAGGGAAAACGAACAACGCGCAAGGGACGTTTAAATTTGATTTCGTGCGCAACGAACAGTCCTCGCAAAGGGCGATTTTTTCAACCATTGGCGAATCGGTGGTGGAGAAATTTTTGGAAGGTTTTCACGGGTGCGTGATTGCGTACGGGCAAACAGGGGCGGGGAAGACGTACACCATGCAAGGGTTTGGAGATGCGATCGAAAACGAGGGAGAGGATGACGCGGAAAATAATAAGAGTAACGACGTTGGATTGATCCCGCGAGCGTTGCGAAGGATATTCGAGTTTACGAAAAATACCGCGAGCGATGATGAAGACGTGACGCACGAAGTGACGTGCGCGTATTTGGAGATTTATAACGAGCAGCTGACAGATTTGTTGAGTAGTGCTGATGGTAATGGGGATTGTATCGCGATGGACGGGATGATGGTGGAGGATAGCGGGAATAATACCGGATCGATTCCGTCGTTTGGGTCGTTTAGCGGAGGGGAGTTGGCGATACGCGAAGATCCAAAGAAAGGTACGTTCGTGGAGAATTTGACGAAAGTTAAGGTGAATTCCGCGGAAGAGACGTACGAGGCGTTTTTGAGAGGCTCGGCGAGGCGAAGAGTTGGCGAAACGGAGATGAATAGAAACTCGTCTCGTTCGCACTCGGTGTTTTCGGTGACGCTAACTTCGACGACCAGAGGGCGCACGACCAAGGAGAAAAAACGGACGTTACACTTAGTCGATTTAGCTGGTTCGGAGAGACAAAAAGCAACCGAGGCGACTGGGGCGAGATTAAAAGAAGCGTCTGCGATTAATAAGTCGTTATCTGCGCTTGGGAACGTGATAAAATCACTCGTAGATGTGGCCAACGGGAGAGATAGGCACGTGGCGTTTCGAGATTCCAAGTTGACGTGGTTGTTAAAAGACGCCTTGGGCGGGAACGCGAAATGTGCGGTGATTGCGTGCGTATCGCCGGCGTTAATTAACGCGGACGAGACGGCGTCGACGTTGAAGTTTGCGAATAGAGCAAAGTTGGTCAAAGTGAGAGCGCAAGTAAACGAACGCGCGTTTCACAATCACATGAACTTTGGGAATACGCCCTACAAAAGTAAAGCTAATAGTAATAACAATAATACGAACAACAATGCGACCGCTATGGACGCGGAAGTGACGCGATTGAGGGCGATGATTGATGAAATAGTAGCAACGACGACGACGACGAAAACGTCATCTTCATCGGCATTTTTAGCAGCGGCGTTGGGCGAAGACGCGCGCATGGAAGAAGGGGGCGAGAACAGCACTAGCACAGCCTCTTCAAAAATTGCCGAACTGGTCTTAAATGGCATGAAACGCGCGTCGGCTTTGGAAAAGAATATTTTGGAGACGAATCGTGCGAATCTGGTGTGGCAACGAGATGCCGTCGCCAAACAAGCGCACCTCGAATCGAAAGTAAATGATCTCAACGAACTCGTCGAACGTTTAGAACAAAACATCAGCTCTACGCAGATGGTTCTAAAGCTTCGCGAAGCGTCGTTGAAAAAACACGGAATAGACAAAGACGACGTCGACCGCGAGTTATTGGAGTTGCGCAAAATTGTCAGCGTCCCTCCGGAAGTTGTCAAATTGCGCATGGAACTCGCGCGAGTTACCGAGGGATTAGAAAGAGCCGAAGCCGAAGCATCTTCATCAAATACCAAAGGAGAATACGCGAGAATGGTGGAAGAATTAAATTGCATGCGCGCAGTTAATGTAGAACAAAGCGAACTCGCTTCGACTGCGTTGGAGCAGAAGCTCTGGTTCGAGAAGGAGAAAATCGCCCTCTTGGAAAACTTGCGAGAGGTTGAAAGCAAAGTCGAACTCGCGGAACTTCGCGCGGTAGACGCAGAAGCAAACCAATTTCGAGCCGAGAATGCGAAAAGCGAAGCCGAGCGCGCGTATATCGAATCGCAGAAAATCACCGACGACGCGGTAAAGGAAAAAGTCCGAGTGGAATCTACGTTTGCGGAAAACAAACAAGTCATGGAGGAGATGTTTGCACGATTAGAGGAGGAGACGAAGAAGAGAGACGAGATGGAAACGGAGTGTCAAACGTTAAGAGAAGCGAGCCAAACAATGCAAGACCAGATGTTGGAGAAGGGCAAGGAGCTGGACGCGTTCAAAGAGAAGTTGCAAGTCTTGGAAGCGGAAGCGGAGAAATCGAAAACGGCTTTGAGAGACTCCGAGAGCAGTTTACAGAACGCTTTAGGGAAGCAAAACGACCTCGCTTCAGAGACGGAGAATAAGTTAAAAGCGTCTGAGATGGAATTTGGTCGTCAGAAAGAGGAGATGATGCAAGAGAAGATTCAAATGCAAAAATCCATGGAGGAGGAGATTGCGAAAGCGAGAAAGGCATCGGCGGATGAGATTGCGGCGATGAAGGTAAAATTGGACGAAGAGACAACGTTAGCGATAGAAGCTGTGAAAGCGGAGAAAGAGACCATGTTTGATACTTTGAAGAGGATGGAATTAGAGATGCAAACGTTGCGAGAGACTACGGACGAACGCGTCCAAACGGCGGAAAATGTAGCCAAGGAGAAACTCGCGCTCGAATTGAAAGCTTTAGAAGAGGAAACGGAACGCGTCACAAAGGAGCGGGCAAATTTAGAGGCTTCGTTCGATGCTAAACGCGCGGAGTTAGAACGCTCGTTCGAAGAGAAAGAACGTCTGGTCACGTCAACGTGCGAAATGAAAGTTGCCGCATCCAAAGCGGCTGCCGCGAGCGAATTCAAAGCCGCCGCCGCGTTGCAGCTCAAAGTGAAAGATCTCACTCGGAAACTCGAAGAGATGAAAGACAGCAACAACAAAAGCGACAACGCCATGGTGGCTACTGCTACAACTACTACACATACAACTACAACAGCATCAACGCCAACTCCTGTGAAAGCCACAACAACTACTACAAATACATCGCTGCTCTTGAAATCCGGCGGAGCTCGAAGAGTCTTGCAACCGCTCAATCATCATTTCGAGTCGCAAGATAATGAAGACGACAGAGAAGACGATCACTCATTCCACGCGTCGAAGAAACCAAGAACTCTCGCCGACGCCGACGACGATGAAAACCCGCGTTCGCCTCTCGTTCTCAACCGTTGAGAATCCGCTTCGCTAAGATTTTCAAATCTAATACTACTGCATACTGAGCGTTTACGCATCACATACGAGTACTCTCCCCATCTCCTACCGAGGAGGAGGTTTCTTCTTTTTCTCCTCCTCTTCTCCTCCTCCGAAAAACAACCCTTCTTTCTCTAACATCTCATCCACGCGTTGCTCCAATGCATGCTCCTCTTTCTCCAATTTCTCTCTCAATTTCTTCTCCGCGCCTTTCCCGATCGCATCCACCACCTTCCCAACCTCTCTTTTCTCCTTCTCCAAGGTTTCGAATTGCACCCGTAAACCCTCCACGGTTTCTTTCAAAAGCTCCACCGATTGTTCCCTCTTTTTCTCGTTTTCCACTTTCAAACGAGCAAACTCGTCTCTCCGTTTTTCCAACACGTTCGTCGCTCGACGAATCTCCTCGAGTTGTTTCGATTGGTTCGCGTACGCGTCGTACATTTCTTTCATCTGCCGGAAAAAACCACCACCATTACCACCACCACCACCACCGTTTGAATTCGCTCCGGCAGCACCACCACCAGCGGCGGCGGCGAGGGATGATGCGCTAAAAGCGACTCTGAACGTCTTCGATGATGATGATGATGGTTTCATCATTTTTCATCGACTACACAAACAACAACCGAAATGAACAGAAACGAAGAGAAGTTCAGAAGAAAAAGTAAAAAGGGCTGTCTTTTCAAAATTTTCAAACCCTAAAAAAAAATTCGACACACTCGACACTTTTGGAAAAGTTTTTCAAACGCACTCGCTACTAGGTACACACATATAATAAAGAAGAGAGCACACGATGGAGGAGAATACCGAAGCCACGAATAATACGGTTTCTGCGCCCGATGATGCTGCCGCCGAAAAGTTGCCGGAGCAACGACGAGAACCAGAAGTGAGAGCAGAGAAGGAGGAGGAAAAACCTACCGCACCACCAATTGCTCTTCCAACAATAATTCCGGAACCGACGAAACCATCTTCGACGACCACCACCACAACGACGACGACGAAGAAGTCGATCGCGAAAGAGTTAGCCTCGCACAACTCCGCCAAGGAACCGGAACTGAAAACCGGGAAACGCGAGAGGAAGAAGACGGAGTTTTTATCCGCGACGGTGTTGCAATCCCCAACGAAAAAAGGAGAGGAGAGGAAGAAAGAGCAGGTCGGGAAAGGAGTGAAATTGAGGGAGATTGAAAACGTGAAGTTCGCGATGGACAAGATGAAGCGGTACGTGCGAAAATAACAACAACGGAAGATAATTTTAACTTTAAACTGACCTCTTTTTCTTTGTTTCTCTTTCTCTTCCTCTTTCTTTTCGCGAAAACAGAGACGACGAGCTCCTCGTTCTCGTCCACCGGCTCTTGTACAAGACGCCAGGGAAAGAAATCTCGCGGAAACGAGATATTCTGGACTTTTCCGGTTTCGTCTACGAGGACGAAGTGAAAGACCGAGAGAAGAAAGTCGTCGCGTTGGAGAAAATCTTCCAAAAGCCGCGATTTCAAATCATGGACATGTTCGATTTGCCGAGAGGGAGCGGCGCGGAAGGCTCCAAGGAGGCGCAAATCGAACGAATCTTGAAGTTTTTGGAGAAACCGGCGGCGACGGAAGGGAGACAGAGTAAAATGGAGTTGAAGGAGAAGAAGAAGGCGAAGGTTGCCGCGAAGGCGACGAAGAAGAGAAAGAAAACGGAGGCGAAGAAGAAGAAAGCGGCGACTAAAGCCGCCAAGCCAGCGAAAGCAGTCTCGAACGAAGTCGCCAAGTTGAAGAAACAAAACGCGGATTTGAAGAAGAAGTTGGAAGCGGCGTTGCAAAAGATTGAAAAGTTGACCGGCGAGAAGGTTGAGCGCGACGACGAGGAAGAAGAGGAAGAGGAGGAAGAAGAGGAAGAAGAAGAAGAAGAAGAAGAGGAGGAAGAAGAAGAGGAGGAGGAAGAAGAAGAAGAAGAAGAAGAGGAGGAGGAAGAGAAGATGCCGGCGAAGAAGGCGAGGAAAGCGCCGTCGGAAGAGCCAGCTGAGCCAGAGAAGAAACGCGAGGAGGAAGTAGTAGCAGTAGCAGCTGAGCCAGAGAAGAGGGAACCTACGCCTTCAGCAGCGATACCTTCGACGGACAACAACGTCAGCGCTAGTGTCGTAGGGAATCCGCAACCGACGGAGCAGCAAATCAGAGAAGCTATCGTCGCGATGTTGCAAAGCGCAGACTTGGACGAGATATCCATCAAGAAGATTCGTAAAGAGTTGGAGGAGAGATTTAATTGTCCCATGAAGGAGAAGAAGGAGATGATTAAACAAATCGTCACCGAGTCCATCGGTATGGGAATAGGAGGGGAATGATCGAAGAAATCGTCATCGAGTCCACGAGTCTGGTATCGGCATGTAAGTCGACGGATTAAAGCTCTATTACGAAAAAGAGCGTAGGAAGAGCACGTATATATGTTCGAATATATTCGTTTTAATAATGTTAATTAAGAATTACAAAGAAAATGGTCGTTTATATAGTCATTTGATCTTGTTAAAGTTTTCTCTTTTACGCCAAGGTTCCGTACTTGGATCCTCTTCGCGCCGAACTCGCGACGCCTTGCGACTCCAAATCGTCTTCTTTCGTTTCAGCTACCAACAACTTTTCTTGTCGTTGTTGTTGTTTGCGGTAGGCAGCTACGGCCGCAAAAACGATAAAGGCACCGGCCAATGGGTAGACGATCGAACTTCTAAAGTTGCTTTCGGCTCCCGAGGCAGCCATGCCAAGGTCGGCGGCTTTGAAAAATCTCCAAGTGCCTCGCTTGCGCTGTCCGAGCATGGCTTCTTTGCCCGCGTTTTCATCGATGATCCAACCCTTCACTTGTCCAGTCTCGTCGTCGTACTCCAATTTCGCCGTCATGGACTTGCCAAACGCTTGAATGTCGTACTCCTTCGTTTCCACGTTCTTGTCCGCGTGCGGGGCGGAAGTTTCTTCTTCCTTAGAAACCTTCTTGGAAGATCCCGTCTTCTTCCCGGCGGCGGCGCCAATCTCAGAGCACGAAGTCAACGGACCGTCCGTTTCATCTTCGCAGGAATACTTCTCGTTGAACGCCTTGGCGTCTTTGAGCAAGTGCAATTGCTTGGTCGACGCCGCGGTACCTTGCCACGTCAAGTGAATCGGCTTATCGAAGCTTTTCGCGTTGAAGAACATCTTTTGCATTGAAACGACTTTCCCGACGTCCCACTTATCCATGTTTTTGTTATAGCTTTTGGCATCATAAAACATGTAAGACATGTCCGCAACGTTGGAAACATCCCAAGAGCCGATGAAATGGTCAAAGTTTTTCGCACCGAAGAACATGTACATCATGTTCGTAACCGATCCGGTATCCCACTGAGAAATATCGCCGTCAAAGTCTTCGCGCTTGTAAAAAGCCTTCTTCATGTCCGTGACCTCAGAAGTGTCCCAGTGCGACATGACGCCGTAGCCAGAGCTCGCGGCGAACTTGTCGCAATTGCCAGTGACTGGATCCTCTTTCAAACACTTGGAGATGGCAGAGTGCAAAGTTTTGTCGGTGAGCTTCACCAAGTCGTGCTTGTGCATCTCCGCTTCCGCTTCTTCGGCAGCTTCTTCCTCCTCGTCCTCGGACACCAACGTTTTCACCGGTACCTTGTCTTCTTTTTCTTCTTCCTCGTCTTGTTCGGGTTCTTCCTTGGTGGTATCCTCTTCCTTCTTTTCGACTTCACCTTTGCTCGCGGCGAGCGAGATGCACGTTTTCACCGGCCCAGTCTCTTTGTCTTTGCAAACAAAGTTCGCTTGGAATCTCGAGGCGCCGTTAAACATGTTGTCTTGCTCGTTCTCCGCCGCTTCACCTTGCCAATCGGACAAGTCTTGAGAAAACTCAAACGCGTAGTAGAACATTTTCTTCATGTTCGTGACGTGCGAAGTATCCCATTTCGAGAGATCAGCGTTGAAGTGCCACTTCTTGTAGAAGAGCTTTTCCATGTTTGTGATGTGCGAAACATCCCAATCCGGCATCTCGCCGTAACCGGACTCTTCGCCATACTTGGTGCATTTGCCGTCCACGGCGGCTTCTTGCAAACACTTACCGATGGCGTTGCGAATTTTGTCTTCCTCCAAATACTTGTGACCGTCTTCATTGAGAGAGTTGTCCTCGTCTTGTTGACTGTCTTTGACGTCAAAGATTTCAGATTTCAACGTTTGAACTTCGCTATCAAGTTTCGCCTTCATGGCTTTGAGCAATTCAAACTCCGAGCTATCACCACTCTTCTTTTCGTCCGCATTCGAGGACGAGGAGGACGAGGAAGGAGAAGATGAAGAGGACGAAGCGGCGCGCTTCTTGTCCAAGACTGTCTTCAAGACATCTTCTTCTTCCTCTCCGTCGTCGTCGGAAGACGAACTGCTGCCCTTGGTCTTGCTCTCCAAATCCTTGTTCTTGTTCTCGAGATCGGATAACTGTTTCATCAACAACATCTTCTCCGCTTCGAATTTGGAGTTTTTCACCGTTTCCACATCCTCGCTGCCTTTGCGCGTCGTCCCCTCGGATTCACCGAGACCAACGCCGTCCAACGAAGACGCGTACGAACTGAAACTGTTCGAGGTCACTTTGTTTTGGTTGTACTTGCTCGGTGTTTCGTACCGCGGCTCGTACGACGGATCGAACGATTTCGAAGACGTGACGTACTTCTTCGCCTTGGACTTCAAGCTTTCAATTTCTTGATTCAACTCGTCGTCGTTCTCTTCGTCGAGTTCTTCTTGTTCTCGAGACGAGGAAGAACTCTTACCTGAGGAGGACGATCCTCCGAAAGACTTCTTTATCTTCAAGATTTCGGACAGCGGAATACCTTTGTCCTCGGCTTTCAAAAACGCTTCCACGTCTTCGTCCGAGATTTCGGTGTGGCCCAACTCGCCGGACAACGGGCGCGGCTTAGAAAGGCCCCCGTCGCCGCCCTCCGACGACTTGCGAAAATCGCCGCTCAAACCGCCATCCTTCCTCATGTAGCTCTCCTGCGGCTTCCACCCTTCGTTTTCTCGGCACTGATGCACCGGCCCTTCGATCGCGTCCGGACAGTTAAACCGTCTTTGAAACTCAATAGCGCCTTGAAACATCCCGGGTTGTGGTTGCTTGTGCGCCATCCCGCCTCGCCACCCCCACTTGGAGATGTCTTGGTTGAAATCGACGGCGTAATAAAACATGTGATCCATTCTTTTCGCCTTCGTCGGTCTCCAGTTGGAAATATCCGCGTTAAAGTTCGCTCGTCCAGTCGGTTCCCCGTTGTTCTCGATCACGTGCGTGTACCCGCTGAAGGCCCAACTAAAATCGGTTATTTCCGAGACGTCCCAATCTTTCATCGCGCCGTATTTTTGGTCGTAACACAACCCGTGCACTGGAGATTCCTCCAAGCACGCTTGCACGGCTTCTTTAAAACTCGAGGATTCCCCGAACGGCCCGCGTTCGTTCGGAATCTTGTGATGGTTCGGAAACGCGTACGGGCCGAACTTCTCTTCCTCCATCTCGTACGACGCTTGGTTCTTTTCCGATTTAAAGTCGAACGCGCGCACAAAAACCGACGACGAGAATGAGTGCAACGCGAGCATTCCACCGACGGCTTTTACGAGAGAAGACGAAATGTTTTGACGACTCTCACCGCGACTACGGGTCGTCGTCGTTCGAGAACGACCGCGAGAGGTTTTTCCCCTCGTCATTTTGAGAGTAATTTCGTTTGTTTCTATCTTCTAGAGACTCTCTCCTCTGCTCGCGATGATGAGATTGGAAATCCTCGCAAATCACAGAACACGCGGCCCAAATCGAATGATGTCGCTCTTGAACAACACGAGATACAAAAAGAAAGAGTATTATATGAGTACTTCTCGTCGAGGGCAGCACACGTTACTCACACCGATGATAACAGTGATAAAGAAAAACTCTCCGTATTCGCTGTTCTTTTAGCAGCGTGCGCGCTCTCCCTGAGAAGATATCTAGAAAGAGCGATTCTTCCGCGCGCGTACTTTTTGACGTTTAGCTCGAGCAAAGCAGAGAGAGACGCGGCTTTGTGAAAAAAAAGATTTTTTACGAAAAGGAATGAAAAAAAGGTAGTTTTTTGTTGAAAGAAGAAAATTTTGCTTTTGTTGGTTTTCTTGGGGGTGGTAGAGACGTACTAAAAAAGTAACAAATCCGTGGTAGTAAATTAGAACTCGGGCGCGTCTGGAATGACGATGTTTAACTGCGACCCGCGTTTCTTTTTCTGCTCCCTCATGGACTCGGTGTGCACGTCCGCGAGTAATTGCGCGAAGAAAGCTCTTTTGTAAGACTTTAAAGAGTGCTTTCGCGCTTCTTCGTTCTCGCTTCCGACGCCGTCTTCGTCTTCGGAAGAAGAGGAGTCTTCCTCTCTTTGGTCCTCTCGTCGAAAGTAGTGTTTACCACCGGAGGTGTTGTTGTTTTTGTCCGCGTCGTCTTCTATGCAAGATTCCACGGCTTGCCTCCAGGCGTTGTACATGACGTCGGATGTTTTCAAGTCGATGAGTTCCAGAAGCGTTTTCTTGTCCCTGGCTAAAGTGGCGAGGACGAGCGTCCACTCGAGATTTTTCGAGCGTTTGACAACCTCTAACGCGTAGCGTTCGTCGTTATCGTCGTCGTTATCTCTGTTATCAAAAAGAGAAGACGATGATCCCGTCGACATTGATCCTCCTCCTCCTCCCAATCGTCTCTGGGATAAAGCAGTGTCCACCGCTCTTTTCAAAGCGCCGCTGAACCCGAGCGCTTTCGTTTTCACTTCTTTCTTCTTTCTCCTCCTTGTCCCTCTGGGACTCTTCCTGCTGCTTTCGCTGTACGTCGGCGACGTTGGTGGAGAAGATAAAACGCTTGTTTTATCGTCAAAATCTTGGTTATACTCGTCGTCGTCGACGTTAAAGGAACACTTGCCGTCCGCCTCTCGCACGAAATAGTCGTACACGTCAAACGCTTCTTTCGGTACGCGACGGTAAAATGCCCCCAACGAACGCGCGTCGACGTCAAAAACAATCTCATCGAGTTTGTGCTCCAACGCTTTTTCTAAAATCAGCCGCTCTCTCCTTAGCATTTCAATCTCTTCCTTCTTTTCTCTTCGCGTGAGTCCGTTGGCGTTGTTCGTACCATCTTCATTTTGACCACCACCACCTCCGAATAGCATGGAAAAGAAGCCACCACCTCTTTCCTCCTCCTCGAACTCGTCATCATCATCGTTAGTAGCATCGATTTTGTCCAGCATATCAAAACCAATCGATAAAAACCGAACGACTTCTCCAATCAACGCGAAGTCTTTCAAGACGAACGCGGCGTCTAAAATATCGTACGCTAATTCGCGTCCACTCTCTTCGCCGTCCATGTAGCAACTGACGACTAAGCCGCGACTAGCGACGCGTAACCGACCTCTGTCGATGGCAGCTTTCAGTAAAGTAGACGCTTTTACGCCGCACGATTTGAACAGTTTCGGCCAGATGTCTTGATCGGTTTTGCGCGCGACAGAAACGACGACGTCTGGGAACTCCTCAAACTCGCGAGCGAGATTTAACGATCGCTTGAGAAGTTCTCTTTTGGTAATGTCATAGCTAACAGATTTATAATATACCTCATCGTTGCCATCATCGCTGACTTCGTTGCCCTCGTCTTCGTCTTCGTTGTCGAAATCATCACCTTGTATTTGCTCGAGAGCGTCGTGAATCAACCATTCCAAAGCGTACGAAAACAATCGTCTCGAACGTTTTCTCGCTTCCTTGGCTAATATTCTCGCCGCACCAACGTCTCTCCTCGCGAGAGATTTCTTCAATAATAACGGTAATATGGATTTTTGAACCGAGCTGACGTCTATCCTGCCGCCACTGGCGCCAAAACTACGTTCGTGATGGAGACGTCTGGTAGCACAAATCGCTCGAAACTGTTCCAAGTTTATAGATATCGGGAACGAATCGGAATACTCTTCGTCGAATTCGTGCGCATCGAAGCCGTCATTATCATCATCATCGTGTTCGTCATCGTCGTCGTTTTCTTCTTGAACGGTCATAAATAAATCGTCCCAATCTTCGTGTCTCGCCTCCAATCCGTTCTCGCCAAACGTCCACCACGCGTTGTCGACTTCGGGCAAAACGCCGTTCCCCGTGAAATCCGTCGAGCGCGCGGCTAACCAGAAACGCTCGGTTATGTTAGTACTGACTTTGTTGCTGTTGTCGTTGTTTTGGGAAGAACTTGTTTTAATTTTGACTTCTTTCCCGGCGTTTTGGCCGGAGAGTTTCAACACACTCAAGGTCCCGCACGGTCGCAACAAAGCGCACATGGAAGGCGCCGGCATCGCTCTCGGACTTTCGTAGGCGTGATTCGATACCCACAAAGCAGCGGCAATTGGTGAGGCTAACGATTCATCTCCACTAGCAACCCTGCGTCGACCGGAAACGTCTCTCGCGACGCGAAGTTCGGCTTTAATAGCAGCTGCTGCGGTATTCTTCGCGCTCGTCGAGAACGACCCGCCGAAAAGAGAAGAGACGAAACTCCCGCCGATTGAAGTCATCTCACTGCTGTTCACGCCTCCAAAACCGTTCACACGGACTTCAAACAAAGCAATCTCACACGGTGGTGATATGACTAAGACGTGCGAGCCGCACGCGTCCAACGCCACCGGAGCAATAGCCCCGAGTGAATGCGGTTTTACGATTTCACACTGCTCGTCCAGTGGTTGCGTCGCCGCCGCGTATACGCGCAGTTCATGCTTTGTCGGATCGTCCGTTCGAGAACACGCGACAGCTAACGCATTGAACGCGACGCCTTCATTTTCTTTGTTCTCCCCGGACGCATCTCCTCTCAGCGTAAGCCAAGCCATTTTTGTGACGCGAATTCTTTTCTCTTTCGAGACGTCGCGAAACATGCGCCATTTTTTCCTCGTCAGCGAATACGTCACGAATCCTCTCGATCCAGCGACGGCAATGTCTAATCCATCCGGCGAAATGGCGATTTTGCGAGCCGGAAACCTCGTCGCGATATATTCCGATGGAAGTAGCTCGTGTCGACAACGAAGCGGTTTCGGAGGCTTCGAAGAGATTCGAGCGTCGCGTTCTCGCTTCTCTTTCCTGCGCTTGAGTTTTTCGCGATATTCTCGTCGCTTTTGTTTCTTGAGTTTATTTTGAAGATGTCTCGAAGACGGAGAGAGCACGGCCTTGTTTGCGACATCGGTGATACCATTCGTGCCATCATTGAATCGGCGCTTTTCGATAACATCTAAAGATGACGAAGACGAAGAAAAGTTATCAAAAAGATCAGCTTCGGAATCGTATTGATTCTCGTCGACAAGTTCGCCGTCGCGAGTCGAGGTGCCGTATTCGTCGTCGCTCTCGTCGTCTTCTCCGTAATGTGTCGCAGCGGTCGTCTCGTCATCTTTATCCGAGTCGTCCGAGTCATCGTCTTCCACGAAAACGATGCGATCGGCGCCGAGAAGAACGCCGGATGTTGGTTTCGTCGAAGCCGCTAACTGTTCTTCTCTCGATAAAGACGTGTATCTTTGTCGCGACATGCGACTGTTGCGAGGGTGTACTCTCACGTTTGCATCCGGTGGCGAAATGACGAACGAGATTTCCCGAAACGTACTCCTTTTCAAAGAAGAAGATGATGATGACGATGTAACAGTCGCGACGTCGAAGAGAGAAAACTCCGAGTAGAAGCTCGAGGCGTTACCGTTCCAACACAAACATCTAGCGTTGAATTTCGTGGAAGCGTCTTCCTCCAGCAATGACGACGATTCGTGCGCATACAATTTCGTACCTACCCGAGACCACACGCTCAAGGGCATGCCTTTGCCACTATTCGCAACCGCCAACGCGTCTCCAGATTTCGTCCAAACTAATGAGCAGACGGCGCTATCCCCTCGTTCTTCTTCTTTACTATGCCTAAACCTTCGCTCGAATCGAATTTTTTTCTTTCTCCTCGCTGAGGCAGCCGCGAGTGACGTGACTATCGAAAAAATATCCACGTCCCCTGTGCCAGTTCCTACGGCTATTCTTTGAACGTTATCTGTGCTATGCGCGGCAATTGCGGAACAATTTCCGTCTCCTAACCACGAGATTACTTCCGTGGTGGTTTCTTTTTCTTCCTCTCGCGAAAACGCGACAACTGCGCATCGCCCGCTCGCGAGCGCCACCACGCACGAAGTTTCCTCGCGATACGCCGCAGTCGTTCGTATACTTACCACGGCATCGCGTTGCCGCTCTTCTTTTTCTTCTTCTTCCTCTTCTTCTTCTTCGCTATTTACCGTTGCTATTTTTCTTGCTTCTCTCGGACTTATACTTCGAATGTATTCCTCTTCGTCTTCGTCGGAATATCTATCGTCGAATTCGAAATCCGCTCGTTTTTCGTCGTCCTCATCTTCGTACTCTTCGTCGCCTGAAGTATGACCCAAATCGTGACTGTAACTCATTCTGCTCGTCCTTCTCCGATGATGTTTCGGCGCGAGCGCGGCGCAGACATCGTTCGCTACCAATATTTCTTTCAAAACCAAATCGGAAGAATGCGTCGTCGCGTAAAGTTTGCCTTTCGGAAAAACGTCCGCGTACGCCAATCCGCCTCGACTCGTTCCGAAGAAAACGCCTTGGCCATCTTTCGCGCACGCAAAAGTCGTCGCAACAGACGATGCGGATGCGGATGATGTCTCCAAACCTTCTTCTTCCGGCGCTAAATTATTATTATTACTATCGTGCGAAGGCGACGACGAAGAAGGATTGGAAACAACTTTAACCTTAATCGCCCTCTTCAACACGCAACTCGCCGACCGCATCGTGCCGCATCTCTGTTCCGAACCGCCTCCTCCTCCTCCTCCTCCTGCGTTGTTTGAATTGTTATTACTAGTATTATTCTCGCTACTCCTACCGAACTCCTCCACGTTCCCTACGCTGACCAAAAACACCAGCACGTTCCCAGCTCGCGTCAACACGAGCAAAGTCCTCTCTTTGTGCGACGCCGACATCGACTCGTCGTCGTCGTCGTCGTCCTTTACGCCGTTCTCTCTTTCGTAATAATTCGGTTTCCACTCCGCGCACACGTACTCCGAAGCAGCAGCAGAAGAAGAAGATTTCATCTTCGCGCAAAGCAACGTCCTATTTTGCCCGGAATCCCACAACTCGATGCCTCCGATCGAGGTCACGATCGCGAGCATCCGCGAGGTTTGGTCCAGAGATGTCGACACGATGTATATATTCTTCTTTTTTTTACTCTTTTCTTTTTCTTCTGCTTTTTGTCGTCTTCTCCTTTGCTCTTCTTCCTCTTCCGATGTTGTTGTTGTCGTCGTTGTCGTTGCTTTTCGTCGACGATGCTTCTCGTTGGTTTCATCATCATCTACTAAAAGTCGTCGTTCGTGTTCGTCCTCGGGGTCGTCTTCAGACGAAGCAGAAGAAGACAAACACAAAGAAGAGGAAAAAGAGAGTAAAGGAGAGTCTCTCTCGATCGGCCACCCGTGCGCGAATCTCATCGCTCTTCTAAATCTCTTCTCACAGAGTAACACCTATATGAGGTATTTTACGTGTCGTTTTTTGAAGGAATTTTCCCCCCAAAATAACGCCATTTTTACAGCGCACTTTGCGTTTACAACTCGCGCACGTACACGTACACTCACAGAGAAAGAGTGAAAACGAATGCACCTCCGAAAACACTTTGAGCGCGTGAAATTATATTTTGCGGGGTTTTCTTGTCTGCTGTGACGAGAGCACTGCTCTACCACTCTGTGAGTACCACGAAGACTGTTGCTTTGAATGTAAGAGACCCCCAAAGAGAGTTCGTTACACGTGATGATGATGAACCCGCCGTGGAAGAAAATGAATCATCCTTTTCTTTCAATCCTTTCGATCACGAAAGCGCACGCGCGCGGCCCACCTCTGCAAGCGACGGTGGCGCTATTATTCGGGACAATCATGCACGCCTTCGCCGGCCACTCGGACGACGGGTATAAAGGGTTCACCTTGTGGGTGAATATCTCTCTCCTTTTTCTCATAGATTCGAACATTGGAAGCATGATGCGAAAGAGTTATTTAAGGATTCTGGGTACAGTTCTCGGCGGCGCGCTCGTGGTGCCGATGATTGTCTCGGTGCACGAAATTCGGAAAAAAGATACTAATTTGTGTGAAGTTGCATCTGGTGCGATACTCGCGTCGAGCGTCGCATTGGTGAGCTTAGTATGCAGATGTTATAAGAAAAAGTTTGGCGCGAAGTACGAGTACATGTTCGTCGTGTGCGAGTTGACGTTTGTCGTGTGCGGGGTTGGAGGGTTTTATAAGGAGGAACCGGTGATTAACGCGTTGGAGCGGGTATTGTCGGTAGTGATGGCGGTGGTTATTGCTTTAGCGGTGGCGAGGACGGTGACGCCGATTTACGCCGCGGATGCAGCGAGGATGGACGCGGCGGAAGCCGCGAAGGAAATTAGAGACGTGTTGGGTATCATCGTTGACGTCTATTTGAATTTTTCGTTCGAGGGTAGCATGCATACGGACGACGACGGAGACGGCATCGACGACGCGTTATTCGAACGCTTGGAGAAGGACTCGCTCAGTCAAAAGCAGCAATCCGCGATGAGTCGATTGAGTCGCGTGGGAGGGTTGATATCGGCCGCTGAAGTAGAAATTGGGAAAACCTTCAACGGGCAAGAATACCGGGTGTTAGCGCAGGGGTTGAGTCGGTTATACAACGCGATGATTGCGATGTTATTTCCGTTGGAATCTGGATCGGCGGCGACGGAGTTGGTACGAAAGTACCGACATTTAATCGATGATGTTCAGAAACAACTAAACGTAGCGCTCACGTCGATGAGCGAAACGGCGCTGATTGAAAATCACAACAGCGAAGAGTGCGTGGTTTTGTTCAACGCGATGACCGATGGCGCCGTGAGAGCTAAGTTACGTTCGGATGTGCTCGAGAGAGCGTTGGACGAAGAAGAAGCGAAGTCGGGGAGACAATCGCTCACGTCGCCGAGCTTGTATACCTTCACGCAGTTTGTGAAAACTTACGCGCACGTCACGACGTACGTTCTCGTGTGCGTGTCCAAATACAAACCCTCGGAGTACGATAAAATAGCAAACGCGTTGGATAAATCCGAGCGCGAAGAGGAAGAGCAGGGAAAGAATGAAGAGGAGGAGGCTGACGACGGTGGCAGTGACACGAATAGTCATTCGAGTACGCGAAAGTATAAGTATGCAGAACGACGGAGTTCCATGAAGTATTTCACGAAAACGAGAATGGGGGGTGGGAAAAGTAACGATAGTAACGTGTGAGCGAACATTTGAAGTGAATTTTATTCTTTCTTAGCGCTATCTATTGTGTTTAATCCTAGGTCGTAGTGTTACAATGACGAGAACTATTTCTATCCCAAGGCTACGTCTTCCTCCTCGCCATCGGCTATTCCTTCATCGTCTTCGGCGTCTATATCTTCTTCTTCCTCTTCTTTGTATTCTTCGTCTTCCGCCAGCGCGACGAGCACCACGCTCTCTCCTCGCAAAAACATCTGACTCACTTTCCTCTCTCTCTGTTCGATGACTCTTCTCCTCCTCGTTTTCGTCTCCCCTTTACCGTTTACGTATTCCTTCTCCTTCCTCACCCGCACCGAATACCTCTCCTCGATATCGTGCGCCACAAAATTAAAGTACTTATCGAACGCCGATATGTTACACTCCATGCACCCTCTCACGCCTCGCTCGTTCCTGGTCACTATTTTCACCCGCTTCTTTTCGTGTAACGCTCGGTAAAGCAAGGACAACGGTCCTCCTCCTTTAAACCGACTGGCGATGACTTCAACCGCGTGCTCTCTCTGCGCGAATTTTTTCTCCGCGTCTCTCAGTCGCATCGCTCGCGCTTTCAACGCTTCCTGTTTTCGTTTGCTTTCCTCGCTTTGCCTCGGGAGTTGATTTTTCATCTCTGAATCCAAAAAATCCGGATGCGTGCGCGGTAACATGAAGCGACACTTGCCGATGTGATCAAAAATTGGGTACTCGTAATCATCGTCAGCATCATCGTGTGTATCATCTGAATTCAGCGCGTCCAACGCGGAGAAGTTTTCGGAGAGGAAGAAGTTTTTCCTCTCGTCTTTCTCGTCGTTCTTCATCATTTCGTTCAAGAATGTGTTGTCGTCGTCGTTGTTGTTGTTGATACCGATGACGACGACGAGGATGAACAAGCTTTACTAAAAACGAGCGAGGAAAGCGGCAAATCTTCTTCTTTGTCTTCTTTTTGCAACAACAAAGTCGTCGTGCAAAATCGATATCATCTCGTTATTATCCTCGTCTTCTTCACTCAGAAAAGTCTGGGGAAAAACGAGAGACGTGACTTCCATTTTTCCTCATGAGTTAGATACACACGAACGAGTATTACTACGGAGAGAGTTCGAGAGCAATGTCGTCGTCATCTTTATCAGGAGGAGTACCAGGAGCAGGAGCAACGGGAGCGTTAACATCACACGACGCGTTGCTCCATTTGGACCCGCAAATCCGACTGTACGTGTTGCTTCCCATCACGATCGCGATGTTCTTCGTCGGGGTCATTCGGCACAACGTTTCGAAAATCTTCGGGCAAGGATCATCGTCGGGGAAGAAAATCGACCACGACGGGTTAAAAGAAGCGCAAGCGGTCGTGAGAGCGACGAGGATTGCGCAAAACTGTGGGTATTTAAGCGAGAAAGGATTCGAGAAACGGAGAGAGTATTTCTGCAACGAAACCGTCGGCGTGTTCAGTCAAGAGAGCAAGAAGAGCAACGTGCAGCAACAAATGCTCTCGGATCCGTCGATGTTGAGCGAAATGTTGACGAAGAATTTGAACATGATCGTTCCGAACATGCTCACCATGGCGTGGGTGAATTTCTTCTTCACTGGGTTCGTGGTCGGGAAAGTGCCGTTTCCGTTGACGCAAAGGTTTCGATCGATGTTACAACGCGGGATAGATTTGCAGAGTTTAGACGTGACGTACGTGTCGTCTTTGTCGTGGTACTTTTTGAATTTTTTCGGCCTCGGTGGGGTGTTCGGTTTAGTTCTAGGGAACAACACGTTGAACGACACGCAACAGATGAGGCAGATGTCGATGATGGGGATGGATACCGGGAAGGCGTTTAAATCGGTCAAGGAGAACTTGGAGATGATTGCGCACGAGAGCGCGATCGAGGAGGTGGCGGAGAAAAGAGCGACGGTTATTCTGAGAGAGTTGAACGGAGGGAGTTCGTTTATGAAAGCCAGGAAAGCGGCGCTGCTGAGTAAATAGACGAGAGTTCTTCTTCGACGTAGAACAAACGAAACTAAAGTTATAATAGGCTCTTAAAGCGTTGTGTATAACTACTACTACCGGTACCTGTACTACTACTATTACTACTACTACAACTACTACTAAATGCTAAAGGATCCCGCCTTCTTTTGCCATCCTGTACCGCTTCTCGCCCAATTTCCTCCGCGTGATCCACGGCGGTTCAAACGGCGGCGCGTTCTTCCCTTCCTGTCCAACCTTCGCCCTTTCCTCGTCGTTTGGGTCAAACACCCGCATCCTCTTCCCCGCCTCCTGTTCTTTCACTTCCACTCGAATATGTGTTCTCGCTCGGTGCATAGTCCCAGCCTGCCCTTTCGCTTTCACGTACATCCTTTTCAAATACTGTCCTTTCGTCGCCGTCGCTTTCGAAATCACGCAATTCGCGTCCACATACCCGTCCTCCGGTTCTCTCCCGAGACCGACTATCGCGTTAAACTTTGCCGAATTAATAATCTGGTACAACTCGTTCGCCACTTTCTTCTTCGGCGACAGTTTGCACTGAATCAACGCCTCTTCCACGGTTATCCCGCCTCTTAAAATTTTCAGAAACGCTTGGAACCTTTTCGTCGACCCTTTCGCGTTCTTCTTCAAAGCGTAGAATATTTCCTCGGATTTTTCTTTCCCTTCTCGAGTCACCGATGGGTGGAGTTTCAGATTCCCGAGTTGATCCGATAAAACAGAAGAAGAAGAAGAAGACGTTTGCTTGTTTAACTGGTTCTTCTTCATCGGTGCGCGCTGTAAAGGCGACGGTAAAGCTTCCTCGTCGGCTGCGTTTTCTTTCATGGCGGTAGTATTCTTAGGAGTATTCATAGGATTCTCGTCGTCGTTCTCGTTGTCATTCTTCGCCGCAAAACGCATCCCGCTCGAGGAGGAGAAATTGGATCGAAAATCGATCGTCTTCCTCGCGTTCACTTTATCGGTAGTATCATCATCACCACGAAAGAAGAAGGCAGCGTTATTCGCACGTTTTATTAAAAACGGTACTAACGGTCGTCCCCCTGTTGTTCCTCGTCCTCGTCTGAGCAGCGAGAGCAAAGAAGTCGCGCGCATTTTTCGTTCTCGAGAGCGGCGGCTTTGTGTGAGGTTTTTCACACACGAAAACACAAGAAAGAAAGAAAGAAAGAAAATAATACGACGAATACGAGGAATGGAGACGATATTTATGACTCGCTTTGAAGAAGCGCCGCGTGCGCTTTTACTATTTCTAGAAACTCCTTTCTACTTTCTACGACTCTATGCGACGAAGAGACTCCTTTCTACATTCTACGACTATACACGACGACTCTATGCGACGAAACGACTATACGCTACACGTACCAAAAGGAACAAGCGAAGCGTTTTCTCCCCTCGCTCGGTTCAACCGCGTGGTACATCGTATCGGACCAAAAGAGCACTAACCGGTCTCGAATCGGGTTCACGCGAACGGGGGTCGAATCCTCTCCTCCTTCCGGGTACAAGAGTAAAGCGCCGCGATTTTCGTTTTCGTTCCATTGAGAGTTGAGATAGTACACCGCGCTAATTTTACGAGGGTCGCTCGCGTCGTCGTGATCTAAATGCTTCACGAAACCGCCACGATTGGACGAATAGACGGAGAGCATGACATCTGAATGGTAATCTGTCGGAGAGAGAAGAAGATGTTTATTACTTCCATCCTTCTTTTCGTTGAAGACGTTGCAGAGAATGTCACCGAGCGTGTCGCGAAGAAATTGACTGAGCGCGCCCAAAGCTACCGGGCGTTCGTCTCCAGTCAACCAAGCGATTTCGTCGTCGCGATACTTTCCTTCTTTCTTTTGCGTCGTTGCGTCGTTTTTCTCCTCATACGCGAGCTCTCCCGATTTGAATTTTCTTGTTCCCGGATCGCTTTCGTAAAATTTCATCGCCGCTTCTTCGCAAATCTTTGAGTTTTTCTCGCCGAGCACGCCGTCGATAACTACGTAACCTTTCCGATGCATTTCGTTCCGAATCTCTTCCCTGCTCAAGACTATCTTTTCGCTCGGAACCGTAATCGACCACAAAATATCGTTCTCGTACCTCCGTACCTCCGGCCGCATCAACTTCTCTCCGATTAATGATTTTTCCACCGCTCGCGCCGGAACGTTCGCTTTCAACACCTCAAACGCCAACGCCCTCGCGAAGTGCGCAGACGACGCTCCCGCATCCGCCAGTCTCTTCGCCAAGTTCAACACTCTCGTCACTTCGTCCTCGTTCTGCGCGACATTCAGTTCCGCCATCAACATCTCTCGACTGGCGAGAGACGACAGCGCAAACGTAATCGCTTTAAACTTCATCTCTTCTTTCTTCGTTTCTTTTTCCAACGCCTCTTTCACTTCCAAAACCGCTCTCAGCGCCGGCTCCTCTTCGCATTTAGACGTCTTCGCCTGAAAAGCGTCTCGAACGGCCACCGCGTATGCCACCGTCCACCTTTCTCGTAACCACTGTTCATCAAAGCCTCGAAAGAGAGAGCTGTGATGATGATGAGAGGGAGATTTTGATCTTCTCGTTGTCGTCGTCGTCGTCGTCGTAAATCTCTTCTTCGCAACAACAACAGACCGACGATGATGATGATGATGATGATGATGATGATGATGATGATGATGAGAATAATAATTCGCGAACGATGATGATTTCAACGACGACGTAAACGACGAGGCAACGACAAAACTCGTTTTTCCTCCACTCAATAACCCCCACCCGTTGTCAAAGCGAGGAAAAAGAAGAATCGCTTTATTACGCAAAGACGACGAAATCGCAGAAGTAGTGTTCCTCCTCATCCTCGCGCACACGAAACCCGAAAGAGAGAGATTTTGATTGGAGACTTTATTCTTCACGAGAGACTTTTTCTCGCGTACGCGTAACGCTTTTTTTTTTGTCCACGAGGAGCTTCTGCTATGATTAATTTCTGAGAGCACACACAGACACAGAAGAGAAAGACAGTCGAACTTTTTCGGGCAGAGAAGGAGCTCTCTCTCTTTATTGACTTGCTCTCTTATAAAAACACAAAGAGAGAAGAGAGAGTTTTGACAGAATTCCCGTCACTAAGCTCTCTCGCTTCTTAGCAACACGTTAGTATATTATTATTAGTAGCAGAGAGAGTTTATAGTATCACGTGGTGTAAGAATCACGGCGATGGCATTAGCAAATGCGCTTCTTCGCGTGTTGTCCTCTCACTCGTCGGCGTGCTCGAGTTCTTCTTCCTCTTTGTCTTCTTCTCGAAAGAAAAAAGCTTCGATTGCGACGAAGCATTCTTCACCCCGTTTGGGAAGAAGAGTAATCGCCTCGTCGTCGTCTTCATCGTCGTCGTCTTCGTCTCCCGAAAGGACGAACAGAAGTCCTCGTCGTCGTAAAAAAGGGCGCGAGCCTTTGATGAGAGCGATTCTTGAACCGTGCGTGCTCGAACCACGGTCGATGGACGAGAGCGACGACAACGGCGAGACAGAAAAGATGATCACGAAGAAGACTCGAAAGAGGACGACGATGACGTCCAAAGACCGCGAGGACGAACACAGATCGGCGGCGACGATCGTCGAGACGGATTTCTTGGTACGTTTTATATTAAGTAGTATTTAGAAGAGAGGTGTACGACGACGACGACGACGAAAAGAAGAAGAACGACAAAACACCGTCCGTTCTTCTTTACCCGTCGTCGTCGAGGAGTACACGCGCACCTGTCGTCGCGTAGCAAATCTTCTTCGTCGTCTTCTCTGCGTTATCGTCTCACTAAAGCGTTTTTTCCTCTCTGATCTGATTCTTCCGCGAAGGAGAAGAAGAAGACGAAAGAGACGACGACGGAGTGTTCATTTCTTTTTGCATCGTCACTCTTTCATAACTCACAAATCTTCTCTCTCTGTGTCTCTCGAAACGCCTCGTTATGTGACAGGTGATTGGCTCCGGCATCGCCGGGTTATCGTACGCGTTGGAAGCGGCGGAGCACGGGAAAGTCGCCGTGGTGACGAAATCCGTCGCGCACGAAGCGTCGACGGCGTACGCGCAAGGCGGGATTAGCGCGGTTATTTCGCATTTAGATACGATCGATGAACACGTGAACGATACCGTCGTGGCTGGGGATTATTTGTGCGACGAGAAAGCGGTGAGAGCGTTGTGCGCGGACGGGAAGTCTGCGATTGAAAAGTTGGTGGAGATTGGGACGAGGTTTACCAAGGCGGAGGAGCTGGAGGAGAAGAATAAAGAAAAAGAAAAAGAAGAAGAACAAAATATTCAAACGGGAGCGTATCAAGGGTTACACTTGTGCCGCGAAGGAGGACACGGGAAACCGAGGATTGTGCACTGCGACGATATGACGGGGAAAGAGGTTGAGAGAGCGTTGGTGGAAGCGACGAGGAAGCATCCAAACGTGACGTTTTACGAACATCACGCGTGCGTAGATTTGATGACTTCTTCCTCCTCCTCCTCTAACACGGAGAGACGATGCGTTGGCGCCGTTGCCGTTTCGAGCGGCGGCAAAAACGACGACGACTCACATCAAGAAGAAGCATCAAAAATTGTGCGCTTTTACGCCTCCACTACCCTTTTGGCGTGCGGAGGTGCCGGTCAACTCTTCCCTTCCACGACGAATCCGGTCGTGTGTACCGGCGACGGTATCGGCATGGCTGCTCGCGCGAACGTCGTGTGTGAAAATCTTGAGTTTGTGCAGTTTCACCCGACCGCTTTGTACGCCGATAACGACAGCTCGAAATCGCCGGCGAAGAAACTCGACGAGAATGAAAACGCATTTTTGATCACGGAAGCCGTTCGCGGTCACGGCGGCGAGTTATGGACGCACTTCGAACGCGGCGAGAGGTTCATGCCGAACTACGACATTCGAAACGAACTCGCGCCCAGAGATGTCGTCGCGCGAGCTATTCACGCGGAGATGCGCAAAAATAACTCGCCGTGCGTCTATCTCGACATCACGAAAAAAGACGCCGAGGACGTCGCAAAAAATTTTCCCGGCATTTATAAAGAATTGAAAAAACGCAACTTGGACATGACGAAACAAAGAATTCCAGTGAGACCAGCCGCACATTACCTCTGCGGCGGCGTCAAGACGAACATAGACGGCGAGACGAGTCTTTCGGGCTTGTTCGCGTGTGGCGAAGTCGCGTGCACGGGCGTGCACGGTGCCAACCGCTTAGCTTCGAACTCGCTTCTCGAAGGCGTCGTATTTGCGCGACGCGCGGTTAAAACTGCCACGCGAAAATCAAAAGAAAGTTTGAAGCAGTTGTTGGAAGATGAATTCGAGGATATTGTGGACGAGGACGACTATTTGAAATGCAACTACGATGTTTTCAATTCCTCGCGCAAAACGAAATCGAACAAACGTCGCGGTCAAATGGTCAAGAAGGACTTCTTATCTGGCGACGCGTTTGCGCAAAGTTTGAGAAAGGAAGTGCAACTCTCCATGTGGCGCGCGTGCGGCATCGTTCGACGAACGGAGGACATGCGCGAAACTTTGGTCAAATTCAAAGCGTTGCAACGTTTGATTGACGATGAAGAGGAAGAAGCGGCGTTGCTGAATAGTGGCAACGACGACGGTACGGTTACTTTAGCTCTAGTTGAGGCGAAGAATTTATTAGCGGTTGGCACTTTAGTTTTACGATCGGCTTTGAAGAGGAAAGAAAGTCGCGGGTTACACTACGTCGTCGAGTACCCGGATAGAGTCGAAGGAGAACGAGTGTCTACAGTGTTAGCTCCGATTGAGAACGACGACGACGACGAAACGAGAAGCAACATTTCGTCTCGCTCTGCGATTAAAATGGAGGGCGAGGAAGAAGAGGAGCTGTTTGTAGTCGAGCAAAACAAAGTCGTCGCGCGAGGTCCGCGCTGATTTGTTCAAAAACGAGAAACAATTAGAAACTTAGAAGAGAGAAGTTAATATTTATTTATTACAATCGCGCGTTCGGCATGTGTTTCATGGCTTGCCTTATACCTAAATCAGCCATAATCTCCTCCGAGCCACCTAGAATAGCCGCGAACTTATTGGATTTCTGAAACGCTTCGATGATGCGTCCCATCCCAGTTCTCGTAATCGCGCGTCCGCCAAAGATTTGGCACGCCTCGTCCGAGACCAAATTCGCCACGCGCGTGCAAAAGAATTTCAGAAGCGCTATGGGACCCGCCAACACTACGGATTGTTCTTCGTGCGACAAGACGTTCATTTGGTGCGTGATTTGTTCCGTCCACGCCTGCACTGCTTCAATCTGCGCGGCCATGATGGCCAATTTCCCTCGAATCACCGGCTGTTCGATCAACTTCTTCCCGAACACGATGCGTTGATTGGCCCATTTGAAACACTCGGCTAAAACCAATCTATTCGCGGCGTTTGTGCCGGCGACGATATACCATCTCTCGTGATTGAAATTGAACATGACGTACATGAAACCTTTCCCTTCTTTCCCGAGTAAATATTCCTTGGGCACGCGAACGTTTTCGTACGTCACGTATGCAGTCCCCGCTGACGGTGAATACGACGTTTTAATCGGTTTCGTGTCCACGCCGCCCCACGCTCGATCTATGAGCAACAACGAAAACGTCCCGTCTTGCATTTTCACCGCGGTGGTGAAATAATCAGAAAATTGTCCGTTCGTGATCCACTTCTTGACGCCGTTGACGATATAATCCCCAGTCGACGGATCTTTCGTCGCGATGGTTTGTAAACCGGCGACGTCAGAGCCAGCCGCCGGTTCCGAAATCGCCAAGCATATCCTCTTCTTTCCTAACAAAACCTCCCTCCCGACTGTCCTGGCGACGTCCGGTCTCCCAAACTGCAACACCGGCGGAAGGCCGATGACGAGTCCAGCGCCTAAGCCATCGACGTACCCAGGCACGCCTAACCGGCACGTCTCTTCGTGCGCAATCAGCTCGTGAAACGAATCGAACTCGTTCACGTGTACTCCGCCTAACAACTCTACGCCGCAGTTTTCAACGACGTCGCGCATCCACGGTCCTTTCGGCATCCGCGCGACGAGCAAACCGTTTTTACCGAGCAACTCGTACACTTCTTTCGTCGGATGTTCACCATTCTCGTCCGCTTTGACGCACGTAGGCGCGACGTGCGTATCAAAAAACAACCTGCACGCTTTCCGAAACTTCACGTGCGTTTCGTTGTAATACAAACTCGTGGGTTTGCCCGAGACCGACGGCGCGAACGCCGCCGGCTCCGCGTACGGCACCAACTCCAAGTCGCCTTTTTTCTTCTCCAAAGTTCTCTCTTTCCCTTTCCTTCTTTCTTCTTCTCTGATGCATCCGATTCGAAACTTCTTCGCCACGGTCTCTAAGACATCCCGTCGGTGATACTTATAAAACGCGTTCGTGGAATCCGAGCCGGCGACGCGATCGATGAACTGTTTCCCGCCCGGATGAAACTTTGCGAATTTTGTCACGTCGTAGACGAAATCGTCCACGACGATCCAATTCGATTCGTGCGAGTTATGTTTCGAAACTTCCGCTCGCGAGTACGAAGGAAGTTCTCTCTTCTCTGCATCCTCCATTTCTTCTTGGTTATATATATATATATATAGTTATTATAGAATTCGTCTCGCGTTCTGTTTTGCTTTTAATATGCTTTTATATAACGTGTGTGTGTAAAGTGCGCACACCTTTTGATGAAATAACGAACTCTTTATTAAAAGGTTTTTATTAGACTCGACGGACAGACACTTTTTCCATCAAAGTCAAACATCTTTTTCATAAAACAAACAAACACACAAACAAACAAAATCTCTCGATCATCGAAATTTTCCATGGTCGTCCAACAATTCTCTTTTTTTTCAAAAAGATATTTTTGTCTCTTTTCGACTAAAAAAGCTTTTCACACGAAAGCGATCACACAACAGAGAACAACATTACCGCTTTCGAATCAGACGACGAACCACCAAAAGAGAAGGCGAAGGAAAGCTTTGAGAGAAGAATATATTCTTCGTTTTGGAGGAGGAGTCGCGATGATGATGCAGGTGCAGTCGTTATTAATGACGTCGCGCAGTTCCAGTTGTTCAGGGAGGAAGAAGAACTTTGTTTTCGTCGGCGGGAAAAGATGTCAACGAAATCATCATCATCATCATCATCATCGAACGAGAGTTATAAACGAGGACGCGTCTTCTTCTTCTTCTTCTTCTTCTTCTTCTTCTCAACAACAACAGCAACAACAGCAACAGCAAACACAAAGATCCTCGTCGTCATCATCGGCGTCGTACGGGAAGTATTCTTCCGCGACAGATTCGCCGTTGGATTTAATCGATGTGCCGCTGGAGTTGGTTCAAATTCGCGCGTACGTTCGATGGGAAGAAGCCGGGAAACCAGAAGGCATGCCGGCGGAGTGGCAAGCGGCGGAGTTCGCTCGAGCGTTGGACGATTTGAGAGTCGAATTGGTAGAAGGGACGCCTTTGAATGAAATACGAAGGAAGTTTAACGTGATGACGGTGAATAACGGGGAAGACGACGCGCCGATGAAGTTACCGAGGGAGGTGGAGGAGTATAAAAGAGAGAGGGAGGAGATGATGCGCCGAGCGGCGGCGATGGGGGTGTCGCAGCAACAGCAACAGCAGCAGCAACAGCAGCAACAGCAGCAGCAACAACAGCAACAACAACAACAACAGCAACAACAGCAACAACAGCAACAACAGCAACAGTTCGTGAGGCCGGCGGACATCGTGAACGCGAGAATTGCAAACTCGACGGCGCGTCCGATTGGCGATCAAGAGTTTGCTTTTGGATCCGGGTCGTTTGATTCGTTCGACGAAACGGATGCATTTACTGAAGAATCTGTTCGAGAGGAAGAGGAAGAGGTTGCTGCGACGAATATTACCGCCGAAGCGTCTTCTCCAGTTGTTGAATATGAATTCGAAGAGAAAGTTCAAGAGGAGGTAAATCAAGAAGAAGAAAAAGATGAACAGCCAACACTCGTCGCCGAGCCGCAACCAGTTGTTGTCGTTGAACAGCATCATCAAAACATTGATCCAGTCAGAAGAGCTTTCGATTCATCTTTTATTTACGATTTGATTCCTAAAAGCAGCAACGCGTCCAGCGACGAAGACGCGTCGGTTGAAAAGAGCGAAGACTCTTCTACGACCTCCTCCGGGGCGGCGAAGTCCTTCATGCGACGCTGGCGACGACAATCGGACGAACAATCCGTTTCGGATGAGAAAAATTTGGTGTGTTCGAGTAAGTTGTACCCAATCGGTGAAGGGTACGAATTGCTCGTTCAGGTTTTTGAACGCTCGGAGACAGACTCGGCCGCAATGTCCGGTGAGAGAAGCCGAAAAACAAATCGAAGAGTCAAGTTCGTGACGGACTATCCGGAACCGTTAACTTTGCACTGGGGCGTTGCTAGAGACGAACCGGGGCAGTGGATTTTACCGCCCGAATCGACGATGCCGGAAAAAACGAACGTTGTCAGTCACATGTCCGCGGAGACGCAGTTAAAAGACGCCGGCGAAGGATGCTTGGTGGACTTGGTCACCACGAAAGCTGTCCAAAGTTCAGCGAAGAGCGCTTCTTCTCCGAGCTCCTCTAGCGCTATCGCCGGCGAACAACAAACGCAACCGATTGAACAAGAGTGTCGCCAAATGCAGAACTTGTCCATTTACCTCCCGGATAGCGATTCAGCTACCGAGAGTGAGTTGATGGGCGTGCACTTCGTATTGCGGGATGAATTCGGAAACTGGTTCAAAGACACCACAAACGGGAACCAAAATTTCAACGCGTTGTTACAAGGCGCGGGAGGACGAAACGCGAAGCCCACGGATGAGTTAACGACGCAAATTATCCGCGCCGAAGCCGGGGGGAACTGGTGGAGTTTAATGCATCGATATAATCTCGCGTATCAGTTGTTGCACGAGAAGATTGGCGCGGAAGAAATCGATCCGTCGAAAGCGCTCGTTCGCATAGCGAAAGTTTTCGTCTGGCTTCGATTTTCGCAGTTGCGACAATTGACTTGGCAAAGAAATTATAACGTGAAACCGAGAGAATTGTCCTCTTCTCAGCAAAAGCTGACGTATAAGTTAGCGGAATTGTTTTGTGAGCGACCAGAATTGAGAGATATTGCGCGCATGTGCCTCGAAACCGTCGGACGCGGCGGAGACGCGGGTACCGGACAAGCCGTGCGCGATGAAATTTTGAACATTATGCACAGAAACGACATCAAAGAAGTCTCCGGAGTCTTTCTCGAAGAGTGGCATCAAAAATTACACAACAACACGTCCCCTGACGATATTGTCATTTGCGAAGCCTATCTCGCGTTTTTGCGCGGTAACAGCGACTTGAACGCCTACTGGAAGACGCTCACCCAAGGCGGCGTTACGCGTCAAATTATGGAATCATACGAACGACCAATTAAAGCAGAACCTACGCCGAGACCTCACATCGCGCAGGACCTCATCAGAGATTTCGAGAACTACTTGATTATCTTAAAAGCAGTGCATTCTGGGGCAGATTTGAAGCTTTCCATCGAGGTGTGCTGTAGCCAAAGAAATTATCTCGGCTTGTCGCAAGCTCTGCAGTATTGCAGACAATTCACCGACAAAGTTGGTAACGAAATAGCCCTTTTAGAGGCGACTATTCAAGCGCGTCACGAAGTTCGTAACGCTGGGTTGAAGCAGGGCACGCACAATCACGATCACGAGAAAGTTAGGGAGTTGTTATACTTGGACTTGGCGTTGGGCGGGGTATCTTCGAGAGCGGTGCAAAGAGCGGAGTTGCCGAAAGATATTGGTGAAGCCTTAGAATTCTCCGCGTTAGCGTTGGAAGATTTATGTTTATCATTACCGACGTCTTGCGAAGATTTAGCTTTAAGTTTGGTCGAAATGCGCCGCGTGATCAGTTCTCGACACGAATCGAGTGGAGATGAAAAGACAAAGTACTTTTGGGCGTTGCGCGCCAAAGCCACGGTGGATCGCGCGCGAATGGCCGTCGCTGCGTACGGGGATTCCATCAACTCATCTATGCAGCTCACCGCGGAAAGTATTGGCGACGCTTGTAAATGCGAGCAATGGACCATAACGCACTTTAGCGAAGAAGTTATTCGAGGTGGACCGGCGTTTGGTTTATCTTTAGCGTTGACTAGATTGGACAAGATGTTACGACAAGAAGCAAACTTGGGTGCGTGGAGTATAATCTCGCCAAAAGAAGAGAAGGTCTGCGGTCGAGTTGAATTTTACCCTACGCTGCGTGAAATCATGAATGAAAGCTTCCGCGAACCGACCATTTTAGTCTGCGATAAAGTTGGAGGCGACGAAGAAATTCCTTTAGGTGCGGTTGCTTTACTCACGCCAAGTTCCGTAGACGTCTTGTCCCACTCGGCCGTTCGCGCGCGAAACTCGGGTGTTTTGTTCGCTACCTGCCACGACTTGTCCGTCCTAGATTCTTTGTGCGAGTTTGTGAACGAGTTCGCGTCAACAAAATCCATCGGATCAGACTCCTCCGTTAAGATTGAACACGCCTCGGAAGCGGAGATTGCCAAGGCGACGAAGATGAAGCTGGAAGAAGATCCGAGCACGCAAGCGTGGTTTGGTGTTGGTGCGACATCGTCGGTATCATCAACATCGAAAGCTAAGATCGATTTGGAAAAGAAACCGTTTTGTGGTGAGTTTGGTGTGAGCTTAGATGACTTCAGAGAGCACGTCGTTGGTGCGAAATCGCGAAACACGCGAACGTTGCGCGAAAGTCTAGAAAGTTCCGACCTTCCATCTTGGATCAATTTGCCGCGATCGATTGCCATACCATTCGGCACGTTCGATCACGTTTTGGAGGATCCGATAAATAAAGATAAAAAAGCGCAGTTCGTAAGACTCATCGATCAAATTGACGATAGTTCTGGCGATAGTTTGGAAGACACTTTGAACCGCGTGCGATCATGCGTGAAAAGTTTAAACCCCCCAATAGATGCCCGCGAGGAACTCTCTCGCGTGATGAAAGCAGGTGAAATGATACCGCCGGAAACCGACGAACAATGGGACAAAGCCTGGAAGGCTCTAGTCTCCGTTTGGGCGAGCAAATGGAACGAGAGAGCATACGTTTCCGTGCGTAATCGCGGCTTGACGCACAAGAATTTGCAAATGGCTGTTTTGGTTCAACCGGTAATTGATGCCGACTACGCGTTTGTCGTGCACACGACCTCGCCGGCGAACAACGACGAGAATGAATTATACGCCGAGATCGTTAAAGGTTTAGGCGAAACTTTAGTCGGTAACTACCCGGGAAGAGCGTTGAGTTTCAAAGCGGACAAGCGCGCAAACTCGCCTCCAGTGATTACCGGTTTCCCGTCTAAAAATGTCGCATTGAGCGTTCCAAAAGGAACCTTAATTTTTCGATCCGATTCAAACGGCGAAGATTTAGAAGGTTACGCTGGCGCTGGCTTGTACGAATCAGTCACGACCGAAGTTGAAACCGTCACGCACGTGGACTATTCAAAAGACGAAATGGTCTGGAACGACCGAGGTACTGCGGATCAAATCATGAGTAAAATCACGGAGGCTGGTATAGCAATCGAAAAGGCATTAGGGTGCGCGCAAGATATCGAAGGTTGCGTCAAGGATGGTAAAGTTTACATCGTTCAAACGAGACCGCAAGTGTAATAATATTAAATATAGCATTTATGATTTAATAACGAAAAGCAAAACTCAACCCATTTAAATATGAATACTATCTTTTCCTCTTATGTGTGCGTGTGTGTGTCTGTGTATTTTACCATGTTTTTCACACGCTGCTGACCGCTCGATGCGCTTTGTCCAAAGTCTGCTGGCGCTTGTCAGCTTGAGCTCATTTTTTATATATATGTACAACTTTATTCGTCTTCGTCTTCGTCTTCGTCTTCCTCCTTCTCCTTCTCTTCAATCTCTGTCGGTATTGCTCTTTTCATCAGAGGTTTGACCAACTCTTCCACGCTCGTCGTCGACCCGTTCGCATTGAACTTGCTCAACTGATACACTTCCTTCTGATAGCAGTTGTTACACAAATCCGCGCCTTCCAAGATTTTACTTTTCAACCATTGCATACTCGTTCGCTTACTTTTGCAGTTAATACAAACTTTATTGGCCAGCAGCGCGTGTTCTTTCACCCAACAGTTCCTGCATAAATCAAAACTCAAGTCAACTTTCGATTTAAACCACTGCCCGGTCGTTTGTTTCGATTCGCACACGTAGCATTGGCGACTGGTCAGCGCTAACGCTTCGTTCCGGTAACATTTATCGCACAGCGTCGCTCGCGAGAGTAATTTCGACCGTCGCCACCGGCAGGTTTTCTCTGTCGCGCACGAGACGCATTTTTTTTTCGACAAATTAACAATCTGTTGTTCTTCCTGTGGCTGCTGATTCGACGATGGCTCCCACATGTGCGTATTACAATTGCAAGGCGATCACCTCAAGATTACCTCTCTCTCTCTTTTCTCTCTCCTCGTGTTTCTGTTTCTCTATGATTCTATTCTCGTATTAATGGAACGACTTGAGCTCTTTTTAATTTCTTCCTCTTTATGGAGTACTTCTTATGGATGATCCGTGTTTACGTACACGTCGGAAACCGTGGAAACGCGATCTGATATTAAACAATAACAACAACAACAACAACAAATCAACACAACAATATAAACAACAAATCCAAAGCGCGCGCTCGTAACGTGGTTTACTGGTTTAAAAATAATTTATTAGCAAGAGTTTTTAACGTCGTTTTCTCTTAAAGACTATATATATGGAGGAAGATTTGGCTCTTTTTAGAAATTTTTTGTTCTTCTGGGGTTTTGTCCCTCTGCCCTTGCTTCCTCCTTGCTTCTCTTTCGTTGCCAAAAAGCGTACGATTATTTTTCACCTCTTGCTTTGTTTGTTTGTTCGTTACCAAAACAGAAAGAACACCAGAATTACTAACGAACAACGCAAAAAGAAAAGAAAAGAAGAGAAAAGAATGAACGAGCCTGGCGACCACCACCGCGAAAACCAGACGACGGACCGCTCGACGACCAACAGGAACGACGTGGACTCGGGCCCGTGGTTCGACCCGGACGAGTTAACCCCTCGGTCGCTTTGGGAAAAAATCGGCGACGGTTCTTTCGGGAAAGTCTACCGAGCGCACTTGTTGGGGACCGCAGTGGCGGTGAAAGTGATTCAGAATTTAAAACCCGACCGAGTCGCCGGTTTGAAACGAGACATATTTTACCTCTCGCGCATGACGCACCCGAACGTGGTTCCTATTTACGGCGCGTTCATCGAGGAAGGGATGCTGCACATGGTCATGGAATTCGTCCCGAACTCTTTGAGGAATAAACGCGTCGTCAATCAGGTTAACGTGGTACGAGTTTTACAAGACGTGGCGAGAGCGCTGGTGAGGATGCACGCGCAAGGACACATTCACAGGGACGTGAAAGCGAGGAACGTGTTGATTTCAGCGGTACGATTCTCGTTATTCTTCTTCTCGAAAGAGCATTATTAGCCTTTTCCTTTTCCGCCGCCGTTAAAGCTTCAAAATCTTCTTTGAGTCCACAATTATTATTTCTCTCTTTTGGCTGCTCCGAACAACGAGTACCAAAAGAGAGAGAAAAGAGACAAAAATGTTTTACTCTGTGGCTGCTTATTTTGTGTACTCACCACCTCTTTCGTCATCGTCCTCGTACTAACTACGTTCCACTACCCAAAACTCATCAATCACCAAAAACAACAGGACTTTGAAACCGCGAAACTGACGGATTTTGGTCTGGCGCGCATCCTACCGCAATACGCCAACGACCGGCGAGACGTGAACCCGAAAACGACGCCGAAAATCGGTCCACCGAAATATCGAGCGCCAGAGGTGGAAAAACACGACTCGGAGAAAGATCACACGTACGCATTTTCTTCGGACGTGTACGGATACGGGGTCATGTGCTTTCAGCTCATCGATCAGGTGAAAAAAAGGAGACGGAAATCGCATCCGCACGAGGTTGATTTCGTCACCGGTTTGGGCAACGCGTGCTGCGAGGAAGATCCGAGAGCTCGACCGACGGCGGCGATGTGCCTGGCGAAATGTCGCGAGTTTTTAGGCGAGTCGTGGACGGCGAACGACAGAGTGTGGGGGAATCCGAATCCGACCGAACGAGTCGGATATTGGACCACGGAGATGATGGACGTCGGGACGTTTAAGAAAGTGGCGCCGAAAGAGGAAGAGGAAGGGAAAGACTCTCCGAGCGGGTTAGAACACGGCGAAACGCCGACGACAACAAATGGGCGCACGCAAACGCACGGTAAAAGAGGAAAGCATAGCGACGATGAAGACGAGGACGAGGACGACGACGACGACGACGAGGAAAATCAGCAAATCAACAAGAACAAGAAAGCGAAAGAACGCGAGTTGATAAAAATGCTCGAAGACGAAAGAAGAATGGGAGAAAAAGGAACGACGACGACAGCTCCAGCAGCTGTACAAGCAGCTGTGCAAGCAGTAGCAGACGCGGAAAATAGGAACGGAACGAATACGAACGGAACGGGGACACCAACGACGACGACGACGACGTCTTTACGGCGACGAGTCATTGAAGCGCACGGGAACACTAACAACACTAACAACAACGGCGCCAAGGCCAATCGGAAACGCTCGAAACCGGCGACTGGGGACGCGATGGATATTGGTGTCAACGCGCATGCCGCCGGCATAGAGAACACCCAAGTCGCAATGGTTCGATCCGCGGACGGACGAATCACAAAAACGAGCTCTCTCGGCGAAGACTCTGGTTCCCAAACGCCGGTCAGTAAATATTCCCGAGGCGAGAACGTGGCGAGCGAAAACGGCCCTCCCGTCGTGAGAAGACTGAACAGTCTCTCCACCTTAGGCATGGGCGATTTGAAAGTTGAAGAAACTCGAAGCTAATATCATCATCCTTTGTTGTAACGAGATCTTTTACTGTACTTTGTGATATTAGTATGATGTGATATTAAACGTGCTTCCCTTCCTTTCGCAACTCGCCAACTCTTTCTCTCAGTCTGGTCATTTCTTTCGTGATTTCATCTAACGAGGCAGTTTCCGCGGAAAACTCCTTCGGCGAGTGCGATTGGTGGGTTTTGTTTTCGTTAACTCCTTCTCCTTTTCCTCCTCCGTGTGTTTCGTCGTGATGATGCTCGTCGTGATGCGAGTGATACTTATGGTGCATGTAATGTTCTAACCCGAAGGCGACCACGAACGTTCCAATCTGTTGTTGTTGTTGTTGTTCGTGTGTTGTTATTACATGTGTCAGTTTCAAACGCACATCGTCGTAAAAAAGAAAAGAAGAAGACAAAGGAGATCATCGAAATCATCATCGTCGTCGTCGTCGTTTCCTCGTCGTCGTCGTCCAAACTTGAATCGTCACGACGAGGAGCGTCGCGTGGTAGTATACTCTTTCAAAAACCTTCTTCAAGTGTTTTTAGGGGAAGAAGATGTGATGACACACGAGATAACGATGAGACGAGAGAAAAACAACGCGCAAAACAAGAACAAGAACGAGAACGAGAACGTACCATCGCGTGTTTCACCGGTCCAAACGACCCGGTTTTGATAAACTTTGTTCGATACCACTCCATTTTATTATAATAGTGTTGTGTTGTGTAATAAACTACAAGAGAGAAAGAGAGAGAGAGAGAGAGAGAGAGAGAAAAGAGAGAAAAGAGAGAAAAGAGTGAAGAAGTCTTTCAAACAAAGAAGAAAAAAAGCAAAAGGAAAAGAGAAAAAAATCGATCGAGAGAAAAGGCGAGAGCGTTTTTAACAACAAACAACAACAAACAACAACACCAGATGGTGTTTTCTCTTCTTCATTCATTCTGTTTTGACGGCGCTTTTCGCGCTGCGCTTTGAATATCTCACCTCACGACGACGCAGACGAAGAAGATGGCACCACCCGGACGGAAACAACAACAGAACAATACTCGGTCGGCGTTGTCGGAACAACTCTCGAAGCTCGCGTCTGCGTTCCCGCGAGAAAATACCAGAGCTCTGAAAGGAGGCAAAGCGTCGATACTTCACACGGCGAGAGATGCGGCGGACGTTCGATTGGAAGAGATTCAAGAGAGAGCGCAAAAAGCGTTCGAGAACGTGAGGAGAAGAGATGGACGGTTCGACGCGTTCGGGAGTAAACTGTTTTATACCGCGAACACGAACGGCGTTGGGATGTTTGGAGGTGACGCAGAAGGTGAAGCGTTGGAAGGGTATCAAAAGCAAAATCATCGAGAAAAACTGGACGCGAAAGAGAACGAGAAGCTGAATAAAATCATCAGGCAGTTTCTGAGGCTGTTCGCGTCCACGTGCGGGAAGATTTTTGGCGGCGACGAGGACGAAGCGACGGCGAAGGACGAGACGTTGAGAGAAGAAGCGGCGGACGGCGCGCATATTTTTGAATATCTCATACGGAGGTTTAAAGTTAACGTGTATAACGTGGACGACGTCATCGCGTCTTTGTTGCCGTATCACGGAACCAATCAGTTCGTGAAGGTGGTGCAAACGTGCAATTTCGAAAACGCGAAGAAGTTCGAGTGGATGCGAGGGGTGAAGGAAAGCGGCGCCAAGGTGCCGAGAGAGTACTTGGCGAAACGTGTGGCGAAAGACAAGGCGTTTTTAACCTACATTTGCGATAGCGCGGTGGAATGCTGCAACGGCCAAAGTAATAACGATTTTAACGCGACGAACGGTACGACTTCCGCGAGTTCGGTGAGTCATTCGTTTTACGTCGTTTTAATGATTGAAAGTCTCGATTGGATGAAACGCATTGAAAGCGCGCATTTGCAAAGATTTTTGACGTATTTAGAGCCTGGATTGCATCAAAAAGCCTCGTCTGAACACTACGCGGGGTGTTTGATGCTCATCGCGGCGTTATGCGCGAAGACGACGTTCACGGAGGCATTTTCGGTGGCGCTTTTAGAAGGCGTTTCAAAAGGTGCTCGAGCGCCGCTCGTTCGAGAGGCTATGCAAACGTTACTAGTGTTGTGTTCGAGTCAAAAAATCGAGACTATACCGGACCGGACGTTTAAGCATTTCGTAAAAATCGACAACGCGAGTTCTCACGTCGCGGAAATATGTGATAAGTATGGAACCGCGAGCGATTGTTTGGTGAATCCGTTGTTGGAAGCGCTCGGAAAGTTTTGCGGGACGCACGAAAATTACGAAAAGACTCTCATGGAAGCCTTGGAGAAGATTGAACTGACGGAACCGAGAGCGAAAAAGTTAGTTTGTAGTTTAGCGAGGAGCGATAAATCGGACGAAGTGAAAAGAAAGAGCATCGAAAGAGCGTTGCGTGCGGCGGATCAGAGGTTTCCGAAGAGCACCGCGGAAGCGGTGGATTCGTTTTTGAGAGGTTTGGAACGCAGGAAAGAAAAAAGAGCGCACGACGAGCGACGACGACGATTGCAAGAAAAACAAGAAATCGATGGAAAGGAGAAGAAGAAGAAGAAAGTAAATAACGGTAGCAGTAGTTCGGAGGAGAGCGACGAAGAGGAGGAAGACGATGAAGACGACGATGAAGACGATGACAAAACGAACGCCGAGGAAGATCGAATGATGATTGACGAAGAGACGAGGAAAAAAGAAGAGGAAAAGTTGAAAGAGGAAGAAGAACAGTTACGACTCGATTTTGAATCCGCATCTTTCCTCCGCGAGGCTTTAGCTGGTTCGGCCTCGGGGCCTATTGAGAACAAGAAGCTCGGCAATCGATCGTTGGCGGCTGCGTTAGATCATCCCACTGCGTCGATTCGAGAGAACGCGACGCAACGTCTGATTGACCTTCACGTCGAGTTCATCGAAAAGAAGGCAAAAGACAAAGACAACACTCTTCTTCCGCCACCAGGTCTGGAGAAGGGCGGTTTCCTAGCCGACGCGCTGTGCCGTCGATGCTCCGATGACGATCCAACTGTCGCCGCGTTGGCACTCGGCACTCCGTCTTTGAGCATGCTGACGAAAAACCGAACGTCGCTTTTCGAAGCTATCTCGCATCGATTAGAAACTGCGAGAGAGTTGAGCTCGAGATCGAACGAGCGAGATGCCAATAAAGTCGCGGACATTGAACGCAGAGTATGTAAGAAGGCATACGCGACACTTTTGAGGCAAATGTCAGGCGACAGAATAGACGACGACGACGACGACGACGACGACGAGTTAAGAACATTGCGCGATAAAGCCGCCGCTTTGGCATGTTACGGCGCAGTTTCTGCGTCGCACTCCCGCGCGGTCGCTCGATCTGTCGTAAAAGACGCCTCCAGGTGTAAGCACCCGATTTTACTTGGTTTTACGGACGAGAAGAGAGCTATCGAGCAAGCCTTCTCCTCCGCGGAAGACAGCAAGAGTAGCGGATCTAAGAAGGATGTGCGACACGAAGGCGATGCGAGAATAGCAGCGAGTGTCGTGCACGCTATTGGTTACGGATTCAATCAAGCCGCAAAGAAACCACCCGCGATAGGAGAGTTTGATATCGAATTGTGGGTTCGCGAATCGTACCGCGACGCGGACGGCGCCGGGAAGCTGACGCTTCTTTTATCGCTGAAAGCCGCCTTGGCAGAGTGTAATTCGTCTCCAATGGAAGATATCATACGCAAGAGCATCTGGACGGTATTGAAAGACGACTGGGAACAAGGATGTCTCGGATTTGGTGGTAAGTTTCGGTCCCATCACGACGAAAGACTCAAGGATGGTAAAATTCCAATCGAGTGTTGGCTCTCTCTCAGCGAAGCATCTAGTGCTCTGCCTTGGATTTCACCAGTCTCTAGAGACATTGCGAAAGATTTGTTCTCCAAAATCACAAAGAGAGATGCAAAAAGTAACGTCGCTGAAACTATTTTGATTGAGTCGTTTGATATGCTCGCCGGGAGCGAAAGTGAACAAACAAACGAATCCTTCGAAATGATAGTGCAAGATTTGTTGCGCAAGTGTTTAGATGCGTCAAGCCGACGAGGCGTTGATTCAGCGAGGTTCCTCGCCTCCAGAATAATCGCGGAGGACGGTACGAACGAACAAACTTTCGCATCGAGCACGCGAGGTAAGATTGTCGCTTTAGAGATGATTCAATCCGAAATCGAGGACGTGAAGGATTCCGACGAAATCGTAACAGCGCTCTTAGTCGCTTGTGCAAGCTCGGTGTCGTCTATTCGTCGGGCTGCAGCAGACGCGCTATACTGCGCACCAACGACGAGTGAATTTGCGCCTTTTGCTGCCGCTGCGAAAGCCAGAGCGCAAATCACCATCGATGGAGCGAGCGCTGTGAGGACGGCGATGCGAAGCGTACAAGTTTTAGTTGAAGATACGAAACGCTTGTTGAAGCCAATAACGGCGGTGAAAGTAGACGACCTTTTTAGAAGAGGAGAAGGTGATAGATCTACTAACGCGCAGTCGTCTACGTTTTGTCTGATGAATCCGCACGCCGCCCGAGTTCTTTTGTTCATTCTAAGAGGCGTTGGGGACGACCAAGTAAAGGCGGTTGAAATTGCTCGAGCGCTTGAACGCGCCACTTCTTTTGATGCCGACGAGACTGCACCCGATCAACTTGAAATTGCCGCGTTTGCTATCGAAGCAGTTCGATGTTTCGTTGGAGAAAAGCTCGCTTCTTCGGCGGAAGTGACGTCCGGTAAGTTTGCTTTCGACTCGTTTTTGAACGCCATGAAGTCTCAAATTTCGGTTTCCGTGCGCATCGCCTGTTTTGAGCAAATAGCGAGCGGGAGCTATCCGCTCATGAAAATACCACCAGCTTCGCGCGCAAAGGTTTTGGACGTTTTGTTCCACGCGAATAAAAGCGACGGCGATAAGACCGCGCGTGGCGCTGCGAGAGCTGCAATCGCGTCGGTCCCCTTGGATTGTAAAGATGCCGTAGTCGCCATTACCGGAGCGTGTAAATTTGGAGATAAGGATATCGTCGTTGGTCTCACGAAAGGTGATTCGTTAGCGAACGCGGTCGCGGCTATGGAAGTGTTTTCTTGGCGTTCCGATACAGCAGTCAATCGCGATGCGTTGATTCACCCTTGCCAAAATCTCTGCAGAGCCCTCTTTGCGCAAAACGAAATCGACGTCGAGGAAGACGCTCGTCGCCAAGCTCTCAAAGAACAAAACGCGGCAAACAATTCCAAAAAGAAAAAGAAACGCTTCTACGGCGCGGAAGATAATTCATCGTCGTCGTCGAGCGATGATAATAGCGATGGCGATGAAAGAATGAGCGAAAGTGATGACGACGATAACAACAAGAATGATTCCGAAACGAAAAAGCTCAACGAACAAATCGCTGAGCGTTCGTACGCGTTGACGTTAAGTTTGCAAACTTTAACAAAGTTAGCTGAGCTTTGTGGTCAGACCGTCAATAGTTGGGACATCGATCTCATTTGTGTTTCTGCGTCTAAAGCTTCTGAAGGGAGTTCTCGCGCGGCAGCTCTAGAGCTTCTCTCGGAGATGGCAAAGATCAAGCCAGAAATGGTTGTGAAGAAAGTTGTGGACGTTGCCACGACGCTCTCGAGAATTGCCGGCGAAAACGACGACGTTACGTTACAGAGAGCTTTAGAAAATGCTTTGAAATCTGTCGTACCCGTGTGGCTTTCCTCAGGTAAAGCTGACGTGAAGGAAGTCATTTGGACAATCGTAGAGGCGTCGACGAGAGCGCCGGAACGAAGACGCGCGCCATTGTGTGCCGCGCTCATTCGCGCCTGTCCTGAAGGCTCGAAAGGTTTGTCTGAGTTGATTTTACAAGTACTTGAGAATAGAAACAGTTTGGAAAAGTCCGCCGAAGCGCACAAAAAGAAGATGTACGCGATGCTGTATCAAAATGATGCGAAGAAGAAGACGGGTGGGAATTTAGATTTGATGGACCTCGACGATAACAACGCGGATGTTGATGATGATGTTGACGACGAGGACGACGAGCTCGAAGACGAAGAAAACAACAACAAAACAAAGTCGAACACGTGGGTCAAATCTTTGGTTATGACTTTGCTAGGTCACGAGAAACCAGTCAACGCGGTCGTAACGCTGGTAGATGCAATGAAGGTACGACTTTTTTCTCCTTTTTTCTCGTTTTTCGCGCGTGACTTTTTAAACTCGTTCGTTCGTTGCGTATGTTTCGGTGAAGAATTCGTATATGTGTCAGGATTCTGATTTTTCGTGATGAGAACTTCAAACGATCTGCTGCTTTCCTTCTGAGAAATGTACTGTCTACGACGACGATAGAAAACCTCTCTTTCTTCTTTTGTTCCTCTTCCTCTTTTCAAGACGCTCACGTGTACTTCTTTGCCTTTCTTTTTACAACACAACAGATTGCTGCCTCGAGAGGCTCGGAAGCGAGTAGAGGTGTCGTCGTCGTCGCGAACGCCGCGTCGCGATTCATATCAACTCGATCTTTTCTTCTCGCGCAGAAGAAATATAGCGCACATTCTGTGGCAAACTCGAACGTGTTACAAACCGCGTTTTCCTCGTTAGCTGAGAGAGCGTTGACGTTGCTAGATACGAAGGCGTCATGCGCGAGTGGTCCTTCCGCCTCTAAAGCGGGTAGAGATTTATTCTCTGCGTTGGATGCCGTTTTGCACCCAGGCAAGTTTCTTGAAACGTTGACGCCATTGCTATCTTGTGAAGAAACCTCGGTGCGTAAAGCGGCGTTGAATCTCCTCACGGATCGTTTGCAAAACAACGAGAACGCGCTGAGGGATTTGACGATTTCCGTCAAGAAGCAACAGAAAGAATCCAACGAGAGCATTAAGATTGCAGGTTTGAAACTCATCGACGAACTCGCAACTCTTGCCGTCAGAGATGGTACTCCAAACGCTCGTCAAGCGGCTCTTGTCGCGCTTGAAGCCGCAGCCATGCGGTTTGGTCGCGATGAAGACGCCACGCATTACGCGAATGCGTTGGTGAACGCCGCGAAACAGGTTGCAGAAAAATGTTGTTTTGCAAAAGACACGGAAGAGGAAAATGCGCTGAAAGCTATTAATTCGACCACGTCGAACGTGCTCGGTTCAGCCTCTTTGTGTCTCGCGCAAATTGCTCGAGCCACAGGGCCGAAGTTCATCGGCGCGTTGGCGCTCGCCGCGCCGGCAATGACTCGAATCGCCAAACTGGCCACTCAAATATGCTCTAAAAGCGCTGCCGCGAGAAATGGCGAAACACCAGAGAACGCTTTGGTTGTTTTATCAGCAACGCTTTCCGCGATCGACGCGTTTTGTGAAGACCAGCTAGCGAAGTTTATGAGTCCATACCTCTTGGACATTTTGACCGTCGCGACGCATCCGGCGTTGTGCGCAAAGACAGAGACAGACGATGAAGAGGAGGAAGAGGACAGAGACGACGAAGGTGTGTCTGGTAAAAAGAAGAAAAAAAAGAGCAGAGATAGCGTAAAAACAAATCTTACATCTCTCATAGCCGCCAAAGAAGCTGCTGCCGAATTACGCTCGGAACGCTTAGCGACCTCGTTCGAATGCCGTGTGCTCATGCCTCCTCTGGAAGAGTGTTGGGTAACGTTCATTCGTGAGAGCGAATCCGCACGCACGGCAAACGAGGCATTGCGTTCGAGACTGGCATTTTTGGAAGTTTCAAACAAGGTAGCCGATCGTAAGGATGCTACGTCTGCGCACAGAGCTTCGCTGTTTTCGATTGCTTTGGAAGCCATGGACGTACGACGACAGTTCGCGGAGGAAGACGACGCGAGCGTTTCGGAGATGGAAGAAGTAGAAACGTTAGCCGTGAACGCGGTGGCGAATTTAGCAGTAAAATGTACCGAGAAAGAGTTCACGCCGTTTTACGCGAAATGCGTGGAGTGGGCTAAAGCGAGAGCTGGAGAGAAAGATGCCGCGAGATGGCGATTATCGGCGTTGTTTCGATTGACGAGTGCTTTGGCGGACCAGTTGAGAGCTGTTTTTGTGCCGTTTTACAGACATGTTCTGGACTTGACAGCGGCATGCTTAGACGACGAAGCCTTGGATATGTTAGAATCGAACAAGAAAAAGAAGAAAAAGAAGACGGATGGTGAGAAGAGCAACAAAAACAACGACGATGTGATGGACGAGTGGCGGATGAAGGCGTTCGCGCTCGCCGCTTTGCGTCGGTGTTTCGCATACGATTCGGTCAATTTTCTCACGCAAGAACGATTTAACCAGTTTGCGCCTTTAGTTGCGAAGCACTTGTCTAAAGAACCGCCAAAGAAGAGTCGAGAATACGCAATGAGCACCCTGGATGAACTACTGGACGAAGGTGACGATGGAGCAAAGGACTTGAATGAAAACGACTCCGTCGGAGTAAAATTCAATCTCGGCGCCGAGTGTGTCGGCTGTTGTGCCGCTCTTTTCGCCGCTGCGCCCGACGAAGCGTTGTGGAAAACGTTACACCGAAACATCCTGAATGTTTCCAGAAATTACGAACATTCCAGAGCAAAGCTTCTCGTTATTGCCACGCTCGCTAAAATTATCGAGAATACCCAAGAAGAATACTTAGTCTTGCTTCCCGAAGCCATTCCATTTCTCAGCGAACTTCTCGAGGACGACGATTTAGAGGTGGAGATTTCGACGCAGGATTTGTTGGATAAGTTGACAAAGTTAAGTGGGGAGGACTTAGCGAGCTTAATGGAGCACGGATATGGCGACATGAGACACCAAAGTGGACGAGATAAGGATATTGTCAAGCACGAGAGCTACGTGTGATTTTAAACTAAACGCCTTGTGTAATAATACATTTTCACGAAAAGAGCTCTAACTAAACTAAGTAATAACTAAAACGGAAATACCCGGACGACACTCCCGATGAACTCACCTCGCAAACCGTTTGTCGTGCTGATAAACATCGCGTTAAGTAAAAGCGCATTCGGATCTGCATCGTTATACGCGTTGAACGTTTGCTGAGCAAACAAATGAATATTTCGAAAACCCTGTTCTATGACCTTTCTCGCCCTGGCAAAATCCTTCGACGAGAACGAAGCCGCCACACACGCATTTAACCACTTTGCAAGCATTGCCTTTGCATCGTTTGCATCGATTTCAGTGGACAACGCGTTCATTGACGAAATCAATACGTCCGTCGCGTGCCGGATATTTTCTCCGCACGATCTTTCAAGATGCGTCGCGAACCGCTCCAACTCAAACAACTGCTCTTGGAAACTTCGTAATCGTCTTCTCAAAACGGTCGCTTCCTTCGAAGCGTGGTCTAATTTCTGTGCGTTATCGTGAACGTACGTGGCGCGGTCGAGATCGTTCGAAATTTTTCGTAAATTTTGGAGCATCGCGCGAATGGATTTCAATCTCAAAACAAACTCCGAAACCGCTTCAATTTTTTCTTCAAAGTCGATACCAAACAGATTCGAACGCTTCAGTTGTTCCGGAAGCGCGTACGACAGACACTTGATAGATTTCGTATTCCTTGACGACGTGCTCTCGTTCGAGTAGACGATTCTAAATCGATCTTTAACGACATTCGAAGAAATATTTGCGCGTTCTAACGCATCTCGCAACTCATCGTTCGTGAAGTAGGTGATTTCAAAAGAAGAAGAGACGAAAGCATCATCATACGAATCATCATCTCTCCTCTCGCACAGCGTTTCTATGACATCGCCACTCAAGCCGAAGATGATTTCGGCGATATATTTCGCGTGACTCGCAACTTCATGATCTTTGAGAAGATACGAAACGTGCACTCTAGAAACTTTTTCGTGAAGAAAATCGAGAAACGCCCAAAGGTTACTCGCGGTGACGTCCACGAGCGATCGTTTACACATGACGACGCGTGAGGGAAGGGATGAATAAGTCACCGATGAAGCACGCGGTGGCAGATCCGTTTCCATCGTGTCGTCGGCAGCCAAGATGGTCTTCTCTGCCAACTTCTCCGCGTCTTTCGAGTCTTCTTCTTCTGCTGCTGCTGCTGCTTCGTGATTTTCTTCAACCGCGACAACAACGTCGAGGAAAACATCCCCAGTTGTATCTGCATTTGGGTCCGTTGTCGTGTCCTCTTCCCCGGTTCGATTCATTTGACTTTCCAACAGTCGCACACGCTTTTTCACAGCACTTCCGCTAAACGTCCCTAATCTTTCTAAATCTTCAGTCAACTCGTTCACTTTTGCCTCTTTTTTCCTCTCTGCGCGTTCAAACATTTCCAAGCGTCTGGCATCCCCTAATTCTTTCTTCTTGGCCTTGGCTTTCTGACGAATTTCTTCTCGCTCGAGCTCGTGTTTGCGCACGCGCGCCTCAAATATCTCCCGTTGTACGCGCACGCGTTCTCTGTGCTCAAATTCGATTGAGTCTTTTTCTTGCGTGCGAAGAGTATCCGTCGTATCAATAGCTTCATCCAACGTTCGAGAAACTTCTCGAAAGATTTCTTCTCGAGCGACACCCATTTCTTTGGTGAAGAAGTGAACGATAGAAGTTGCATCTGAATCGATATTCGCCATATTGGACGTCGATGAGAAGAGCAGCAATTTACACGCGCGCATGCCCGCACTAAATTGAGCAAGCTTCTGCTCTCGGTGAATATCCCGCGTGGAATTTTTTATGCTTCTCAGTTTTCGAATCGCATCGGATTTATTCTGAAGCAACACATCGCACGCCTTCTTTAAGCATTCACCGTCATTAGATAACGAAGAATTATTCGACGAAAAGCACGCGTTGACGATGCCTTCAACTAGCACAGGTTTTGCCGTGGAAATGAATAAAATTTCAAAGAGCTTCAGTACGCTCCTTTGCTCGAGCTCGATGTCTACGTAGTCGTTGTAGTGTAAATCTTGAATCTCCCGAGAGAGCACATCTAGAGCTACGCTGCCGTAGGAATAGTGAGAAGCAGTACTTTTATTACCATTTTGACGATACCGATGAGGCGATACCGATGGCAACAAAAGAGCGCGAGACTTGCGGTGCTTCATCGCGCGCCACCGTTTTTGTACCTTGTCGACCAAAGCCGCCAACGAGGCAATCTGTTTCCGTATATCCCGCGTGTGGAATGCAAACTCGAGAAGCGTCGTTGATGCATCGTTTCGATTTGCATTTCGTTCGTGTTCATCTTCATTCTCGTATTCTTCCCCCTCGTCGGCTCTGCGTTGAATGCACGCTTCCGCGAACGCGCTCAATGACGCATCTATAGCCTGGAGTATTCTCAAAACGCACTTTTGAAATGCATTTGCAGTCGAATCGCCGCTCTCGTTTTCCATTTGTTTTGTCGCAAACGCACGCGCGCGGTTTTGCAGACGAGACGTTTCGTAAAACTGCGACAGTACGTTTTTGGTCGCTCCAACGCTCGCCCCGCGAAAACGCACGGAAAGGCTTCCGCTGTCGTCGAGAGAATCCAACGATATAGCTCTCAGTAAGCGTCTCGAAGATACGTCTCCCATGACGGCGCGGATACACATCGTCACTAAATTCGACTCGTCTGCGCAAATGCATTTCGTGGCGTTTCCATGCTTGCCGCTGTTAAAATTAAAATCTTTCGCGCCGATGAACGCGCGCTCGTACAGGAAGTCGAAATCCACCGCGGAACGCCGCGCGCTCGCAGAATAAAACGACGAAGGCATCAAAAGCGTAAATCTGTTCTCGTCCTCACGCACGGCATCCCACGCGAGCAACTCGTTTTCTTTTTCTTCAACACGTCCGCTCTTGTTCCTCGCGCCGGTACTTTTGTCGTTCCCATCGATAACATCAGGACGTAGCCATACCAACGCGTTTCTGTCCAAAGTCGTCCTCGCAACGTCGCGCTCTTCTTCTTCTTCTTCTTCTTCTTCTTCTTCTTCTTCTCCTTCGATGTCGAAAATGGTTTTGTCGTCGTATTCGAGTTCGTCAAAGTCTGATAAGAGCGCATCCTCATCACCATCATCATCACCTGAATAATACTGGTAGTCATACCGCCGTCGTTCCAGCCTTTCTTCTTCCCTTTCATCTCCCAAAAGGTGGTGGTCGAGAAGAGAAGATTCAGGAGAAGAAGAAGAAGAAGAAGAAGAAGAGGAGGAGAGCGCAAACGTCGCCAGTCCTTTTCCTTTTCCTCGTTCACTCATCTTCTTCAAACAGATGAGAGAAAAATCTCTTCTTCTTTGTCGTCGTCCTTCATCCCAAAAGGTAGGTGAATAATCTCGTTTCTGTCAAAAAAAGAACCCACTCTCTCGCTCTCTCTTCTTCTGTGCTCAAAATACGCCATAAAGAGACTGACAACGACCGCGAGAAGAGAGTAGCAGCTTCTTCAAACGCTGAATCTAAAGAGAGAAAGATTGTAAAAATGGAGAGAGAGAGAGAAAAAGAGCAGAGGAGGAAATAATTTTGAAAAATTTTGACTTTTTTTTCTCCTTTTTCACAACAGTTTTTTTTGTTTTTTCAATGTGTGGGGGTTCTTTTTCGACGAAGGAATCACATCGTGGATTCATTTTTTAAAATCATCACACAACAAATACTTTATAATAAAAGTGGTTTGTATTCGCGCAAAAGATGAGGAGTTTTGGAACGACTCCGACGACGAACGAAAAGAACGAGAACAGGAAGAACGAAAGTTTTAAGAACCATCCTTTTTTCATGGAAAGAAGAAGAAGAAGAAGCGATGATGATTTTGCGAAGAAGCATCACCCAAAGTCTCGTCTGTGTTTTGATTTGAGCGAAAACAACAACACCAAGAACAAGAACAACAACAGCGCGTCTTCTCCTCCACCACCACCGTTTCCTTCTCCTCAGATGCCGTTATCCTCCCCCGTCGATGGAAGTGGTAATGATGGGGGTGATTTCGTGCCCGTTTTGATTCCTTCTTTATCTTTATCTTCGTCTTCGTCTTCCGCGAATGGTGATGGTGATGGTGTTGGAACAACACCAACGAGAACAACCGCTGCTTCCTCCTCCTCCTCCTCCTCTCAAACTGCGACGTCTTCGCAGGTGGTTTCGCTACAAGCCGGGGGAGGGAACGCGAAGAAACGAAAATTACATTCTCCGCACAAGCGCATCCTCGCGTTCAGTCGGTTTCGCAGAGAGAAGTTGAAAGAAGCCATGGCGATGTATCGCGGGAACGAAGGCGACCGGATGCTTTCTTTCCTGGTGCAAACGATCGACCACGTGGCGCGAGAGACGGGCAAACTTTTACGGTTATCACCGGCGAAGATGGTATTCGTGTTTTTTCGACAGTGCGGGAAGGTTTCCGTGCACGCGATTGCGTGCGCGTTTGCGAGGTGTTGGATGAGTAGATACGCGTACGAAGGCGCGCGGGTGATGGTTTTCGCGTTAGCGATGGTGAAAATGAGAGACGCGGAGGATATTCAGCAAGCGCTCACGGGAGCAGGGAAGAGAATTAAGAAGAAGATGTCTCCTTCTTCGTTGAAGAAAGCGGGGCAGCGAAAGAGAAAAGCAGCCGCCGGAGCTGGAAAAGGCACGAGTAGCAATGGTAGTATTAGTAGCAAAAGAGGAGGAGGATCGGGGGTTCCGTTCTTGCCGAGTTTGAAATCGATATCACACGTCGTCGCCAACGCGCACAAGTCGTTGAAGCCAATGTGCGTGGATCTCGCTGTTACGCACGCGCAGGTTTTAGCCGTGCGACTGGTTCTTAAACTCGTCGCTCCGAGGAAGAAACGGTCGATTGAGTATTCTTTGCGCGTTGCGCCGGTGATGACGTCGTATATTTTACTCAAGCAAAAGCACAAACTTCTCTACGCGGACAAACCGGGCAAAAGAGCTTTGAGTTGGGACCAACAACACGAGTGGGGCGCGGAACAAATGACAGAAATCATCGCCGATTTTGGAGGATTTTATAGAAAGGTTGGCCAAATTGCCGGCACGGCGTCGCAAATGATGCCGAGACCGTACGTGGAGAAATTTTCGAAAACGATGGACGATAATCCGCCGACGCCGTTTTATATAGTCCGGAAAATTTTAGAAACTGAGTTGGGAGGGCCGCTGGGCAGTCACTTCTCCGAACTTTCGAGAAACGCGTGCGCGACGGCTTCGATCGCGCAGGTGCACTTTGGACGCTTATTAGACGGAAGAGAAGTCGCGGTGAAAGTACAAACGGCGAATTACGAGAATGTAATTGCCGATTTGAAAGCGCTTTTACGAACGGCGCGAACGATGAAAAAATTACGTTTGGATAACGGCATGGATTTACCGACGATTTTTGAGGCGTATTTGGACGTCATCGACGAAGAATTTAATTTCAAAATAGAGCACGAGAAGATTGATTATTTCGGTAAGTTGTTCGAGCAGACGCCGGAGATTTGTGACAAGGTGTGCGCGCCTCGCGTCGTCGCGTCGACGAGAAAAGTTTTAGTCATGCGACGCGTTCGAGGCGCAAAATTGTTGACTATTTTCAATCGAGCGCGGCAAAACGGGAAACGTCCGCGGTGTCCGCAACAAGTTTCTAGAACGCACTCGTATTACGGCGGCGACGGTTGGAACGGTGTCTTCTTTTCCATCTTCCGAGCGTGGGGGGAGATGATGCTCACGTGTGGTCATTTTCATTCCGATCCGCACCCGGGGAATTTTATTTTGAGAGGCGATGGGAAGTTGTGCATTCTCGATTGGGGACAAACAAAACGAGTTGATGATAGGGAGCGTTTGCACATGTGTAGATTGGCGTTGAGAATGTCCACGGAAGATTACAACGGCATCGCTTCGGAAGTTCGCGCCCACGGTTCCGTACTCGTGGAGAAACCAACCAACGAAGCGTTAGTCGCGTTATCCTACGCGTACTTTGACACCAGACCGTCCGCGTTAGCCGAAATGAACATGCTGGATTTAGAAAATTCGCCGTTCACGAAGAATAAAATCACGCAAAACACTCGCGAAGGCTTCTTTGCCATCCGAGGGGTGTTTTTACTCCGCGGCATGTTGGCCACGTGCGGGGAACAAATGAGTATGGTCGAGCACTGGCAAGACGTGGCTATTGCAAACTTACGAGACGCCGGAGAATGGTACCCTGGAAGATTTCGAAGAATCACGACTCGGATAGTAAACAAAGCCGCGTTACAAACGCAACGCACGTTTAACTTTGGCTCTGGAGCGAAAATGAACGAAGTCGAAGCGTACGCGCAAGAGCGCAAATCAAAAGAGACTTCCTCTTCCAAACCGGCGTACACGAGCTTTTCCAGTTTATGGTAGTTATTATATAATACTGTTGACGATACTAATGAAATTCTATTCTACTAAAACTAACGATAACGCATCCCCTCGTCTTCATCCTCCTCGTACGTCGCTCGCCAGATTACACTTCTTCAAAAGCTCTCGCACCTCCTCTTTCCTATACGGCCTCAGCGCCACGCACGTCACGTAATCTTCCGGTTGTTCTCGCCACGCGTAATAGTCGATGTTGTTCTCCGTTAACTTTTCGCTTAATGTCATTAATTGTGCTTCTCCTTTCACCTCTAAAACCACTTTCGTCATGGACGATAACTTCTCCTTTGCAACGTACTTAATTGAATCTTCGTTCGTTTTGAACGTCTCCAAAGCCGCCACGGAGGCGTGCGCGACTTGCGCGGCGATCGACCCCAACGGCCACGCTTTTTCTCGCCACAAGTCTCTTCTCAGGATGATGTATTGCGTCAAAACATCTTCGTCGTTCACATCGCCATTCGTCGCAGACGTCGTCATCGTTCTCAAAGTTCTCGTTGTCTTTGGGGAATACCTACTAAAGTTGGTACACGAAGCAGCAGGTTTTGATGCTCTGCGCGTTAAAGTTTGCCGCCGCGAAAAGACCACAGATGACGATGAAAAAAAGCGCCTCGCAACCACCACCGTCGGCTTTGAGAGCATCACAACGTATTTTGAGCGATTCTGTTTTATGTAGTAGAGTATTACGCGCGCGAATACAGTGGAGCTTTTTGTTCTTCTTTATTTTTAGGGGAAAAAGTTGAGTCGTCCACGTGCTTCAAAAGAAGAGAAGACGCTCCATGTTGTACCGGTACTGCGCGCAAAGAGCTTTTGGACGGTGGTCTTTGTCTTCTACTATTATTACGAGCAGCAGTAGCAGCACTTCTTCTTTCTGTTCTTCTTCTTTGAGGCGGTCTCGGAGGTACTTTGCGATTTCGCCGTCCTCGTCAGGAGGAGAAGAAGAACAACAACAACGACGACAACGAGAACAACGACATCATCATCATCATCGTCCTCAAAAGCCTTCTTTAAAATCGATCGAAAAAGCGACGCTGAAATGGCTGGACCAGTTTATCATCGAGAAAAACGTCTGCCCGTTCGCCAAAAACGTTCGAGGAGGAGAAGGAGAAGAAGAAGAAGAAGAAGTTTTAGAGGCGAAGAAGAAGAAGAAGAAGAAACAGACGGGCATAAAAATAGTCGTCTCCGAGCGGGAACAGATAGAAGACGTTTTGGAGGATTTCATGAGAGAGTTAAAAGAGATTGAATACGATTCGGACGAGGAAGGGATAACGAAGACGGTGTTGTTCGTCATCTCTCCGACGTGCGAGTTCGTGAACGACTTTGATTCATTTCTCGATTTCGCGAACGTTATCGACGACGCGGCGTTGCAAAACGGCGACTATAGAGGCGAGTCGGTTCTCGACCAGCTCGATTTGAGAGGGAAAGTGCAAGTGGTCGCGTTTCATCCGGACTTTGTGTTCGCCGGCGAGAAATTGGGAGATCCCGGAGCGTTTACGAATAAGTCACCGTATCCTTTGTTGCACATATTGCGAGAGAAGGACGTGACCGAAGCGGTTCGGTCGCATCCGGACGTGAAGAGTATACCGAAAGCGAACGTGGAGAGAATGAGAGAAATTGGCAACGAAAGTTTAAAGAAGATGTTAGACGGGTTAAGAAGTTTATAACAATAGAAAAGGAGAGAGAAAGGGAGAAAGGGGAATGAATATTTGTACAGTATGCGCGTATGTTTTTAGTAGTGCTGCTGCGTTTCACTGATTTTCTTTTCCTCTATTCCTTGTTATTTTCTTTGTTCGTGACTGCTGCGTCTTCTTTGTCATCCTCTTCGATGCGCGTCTTCGAGAGCTGCTCCTGAGCTGCGTCCAATCCCGCATCTTTCTCTTTCTCGTTTTCTTCTTCTTTATTACCACCACCAGAGGACTCCGAGGACGATGTGTACGATTGCCACATCGAAATGTTATCTTTGATCAACTTCAAAATCAACGCGGCGTCTTTGTACGCTCTCGCATTATCGGTCAGGGCGTCTAAATCCTCCAATCCTTCGTCCAACGCAGTTTGCGCGATTTCCAACGCCGATTTCGTATCTTCGCGAATCTCGTGGTGAAAGACGGAGTAGTTTAGAGAAAGGCCGAGACGAACCGGGTGCGTCGTCGCCACTCCGGCTTTCGGGTCGCGAGCGATTTCCAAAGCCTTCTCGTACGCGTCTTGCGAACGCATCGCGTGAGGAATCCTCGCCTCGCCTCTTTGAATCTCTGCTAGATACCGATAATAATCTCCAATCATTTTCAAGTAGAAAATTTTCTGGTCTGATTTATATCGAGGCGAGTGTTCCTTTGAAGCTTCCGAGAGTAACGCGGTGACTGTTTTTGGCGACTCGTGATGTTGTTGTTGTTGTTGTTGTGCTTCTTGTTCTCCTTGTTCTCCTTGTTCTCCTTGTTCTCCTTGTTCTCCTTGTTTTTGCTCTTCTTGATGTTGTTGTTCGTAATGTTCCGTCCCACCCAACAACCTCGGCAATAACACGCCTTCCACCAAATCGATCGTCTCTTTACAAATCTCTTTCAATTCGTCCTCGATTTTCTCTTGATACTCCCGCGCGATGTTCAAAAAATCCTCCCCCATATTTTCCCTCTTGATTTGCCCAATATTCGTTTGCACGCACACCCACTGTTGTCGTCTTCTGGTCGTTTCGTTTTTCGAGGCGACGGAGAGCATGTTCCGTTCTTGCGGCTGTTTTTATTTTTACGCGGACGAAAAGTCGTTGTTTTTAAATAAATAATGCCACGTGGCATTGAGAAGAAATATCTAAAGTCAGGAACGACGAGACAAGAAGAAGGGAAAAAAAAGAAGGAAAAAAAAGAATAATATTAATGCGCCTTACGTCTAGATCTTCGTCGATGGTCACGACTAACTCTTTCATGATCTGTCGCATGTCTGTTTTAAAGATGGTGAGAGTGTGTGTGTAATAAGAGAGTGGTGAGTCTTTTGTTACATCGCAGAACAAAAGCGCACAAAGCGCGCGCATCTCATCATAAAAAATGTATATCTAAAACGCGTTGACTTTTCACACGCGACGAAGGGAAAAAAAGAGAAAAAAGGTAATACATTTCGTACCGACCCAACGCGAACATAACTCGGCGAGCTGCGCTTTTTGACGCAGTTTCACTCGCGCGTCTAACATCAATAAACTCCTTTGAATCTTCTTCTTTAACTTCTTTAACTTCTTTTTCGTGAAAGAGAGATAAAGTCGCTCCTCGATGATGTGTGATGCAGAGAGAGAAAGATGCTTGTTTTTATGTGGAGAAAGATATTTTTTTTTTTCCTTTTCTCTCGGAAAAACAAACTTTTCACATCTAACTTGTATTACTAACTCGTAAAAATTATATGACATAACTTACTTCTTCTTCTCTCTGCTTCGAAACGGCGACCGGAGCTTTGATTTCTTCTTCTTTTGTTGTTCTTGTTGCGGTGTTGGCGTCGTCGCTTCTTCTTCTTTGTGTTCTTCTTTCGCGTTGTTCGTTTCGTCTTTATTCTTTTCTTTTTCTTCTTTCTCGAGGAGAAGACGCTTTTCGAGAGCCTCGGCGACGACGCGTGCGCGCTCCTCTCTCGTTTCTGGCTTTGTTTTCAATACTTCTGCCTTCTTTTTCTCGTCTTCTGACCGTTTGTTCTCCGAAGCGCGTTGTTGTTGTTGTTGTTGTTGTTGTTGTTGTTGTTGTTTGCGCTCGCGCTCTTCGCGCATTCGCACGACGTGGACGTTTTCGCGAGGCGCCGGCACGCCGCTCGTATTCGTACTACTACTACTATTATTACTACCGTTGCTCGTACTACTACTTCCTACTTTTTGCGATGTTCCTGAAAACGACGATGAAGCTCGCTCTGGATGACTGATTCTACTACTAGTGTTGTTATTATTAGAGTCAAATCCACCCCCGCCGCTACCGACGACGACTGGTAAACTAAACCCGCGTTGTAACCCGTCGATGTCGACGTATCCGTGCGTTTCCAACGCGTACCGTCCAAACCTCGTCGTTGATTCAAACCTCTTCGCTTGCACTGCAGTCGGCACACCATTCGGCCCACACATTCTCGGCAAATATCTCAACGCCACGAACGTCGCGCTCGCGCCTTCGACGAGGTTGTTCCCGAGCACATACCAAAAGAATAAAAACACAAACGGCAGCCAACTGTTCGGCACTCGAGCGAGTCCCCCGAATATCGTCGTTTGTGCGTCTGGACTATTCGTACTGCTGTTCCTCGCAATATTCCCCACGCACATTGCGTACGTGGCAGATAAAACGCCCGGTCCAGAAATGTTCAACGGTGAGAGTAAGTGTCCTTTCCCGCCTGAGAACGGCGCGAAAACGACTGAAAACACGAACGTCCAACAGTTTATGCACACCAGAGTGAACAGTATTTGCCAAAAGCATCGAAACGAACCTAAACTGCGTTCGAAATCCGATATGAATCGATAGCTGATGTACGCGTTAAACAAGGCGCCAATGAAACCTGAGTTCACGTATAAAAGTGAACTAAACGTTCTGTACCACTGAAATCGAGTGAACACATCGAACGGACAAAACAACGTTTTCTCGTCCAGTTTGAGCAGAACGTTTAAGGGTAACGCGAAAAACAAAGAGAAATAAATCAGAGTTTTCGCGAATAAAGGCGAGGATTGGACGTTTGCTTTCACTTTGAAAAAGAAAGGGTGGAAAGATGCCGCGTTTATCATCGTTTCATGCGCTGCTGTAAAAGTGGTGCGTCGTGGTTCTGAAGAAGATTTGGTGTTTGTGTTGTTACCTAAAAATCCGAAAGAAAAGTAAGGCAACGCGCATACTTTCAACATCACGTCGTTTCAATAAATAACGAATCTAATAACAACACGCTTCCCTGGCGTATCCCCAAATAGAGATGACATTGTTTCGATGACTCGCGTTTGTCGCTTGTTCTTTTCTCGTCGTCGTCGTCGTCGGCGGCGGCGGGGTCCTATTCGTCGTCTCGCTTGTACTACTACTACTACTACTACTATCACTACTACTACTATCACTACTACTACTATCGCCGCTGCTATCGCTATCGCTCGTACTGTTAATAGTATTATTATTTATGAATCTTCTCCCTGTGGATGGGTGGAACAAACGTTCGCCGCACGCGCTGGCACCGAGCGCGACGTCGTTCATGATTCGATTTTCGTCATCGTAAATATCAGTAAACTTACTTTCTCCTTCCTTTCCGGCTATGAATTCTTTCACCGAACTCGCTAACGGATGAAACGTAAACGCGGCGATTAAAACCGCGGCATCCTTCGGCGGCGCTTTCCACGCGAAAACCTCTTTCCCGTTCTGGTCTAAATCAAAACAACGCAATATACCGTCGTCACCACCAGATACCAGGTGTTTCCCGCACGGCTCGATGTCGAATTTCGTTTTCGCATTGGACCGAACGTTCGGTCTTTGAATGTTCGTAAACATCGACCCGTTCACGTTTGCTCGTAAATCCCAACACAAAATCGAGTTTGATTTCCGAGCGCTCGAAAATAACGCTCTCCCATCCGCGCTGAATTTCAATCTCGTCACGCCGCCTCCCATTTTCCCCGTCTTTTCGTTTTTGTGAGGATTTGTAATCGACAACACGCAACAATCGCTCCCGTTAAACCCATCTCGTAAATCATACACACAAATACTGTTCCCGTTCTCATACGAACCGGCGGCAAATATGTTTCCTTCGCTATTCTCGATAAACCCGTTGTATTCGTTCCCGGTGGCAAAACAACTCGTCAGTTTCGATTGCGTGTCAAACCCGACGACTTGGCACTCGTGACCAGGTCTGCTCGTGTCCCAAACGCACACCCCTTTCTCCTCTCGTCTCCCGCCCAACACTTTCCCACCGTTACCAGTAAACGCGCAAGATATCGAGGGCACGAGCTCGTCGTTTCTGTTTTTGATCGAATACGAACATTTTTCTCTCGACGACGACGAAAGTATACTAACACCATCGTCATCATCATCGGACGAAGGGGAAACGTTGAATAACTTCACCCCGGAATCTTTCGCCGCGCACAGCGTCAACAGTGTTTCCCGAACATTCCCCTGCGCCGCGGGATACCAACACGCGTCGTAGTGCGACTTTGGCAGTTTCATTTTCAACGCGCACTTCAACAGCTCACCATCTTCATCACCATCAGAAGACATCATAATCATTTTCGCGGGCACTTCGTATACTCTCAAAACATCGTCCCCTGCCGTCGTCGAGAGCAATCGAGACCCGTCTCGGGTAAACTCCAAGTTGTGCGTCACGTGTGTCTCTGCTGTTGATGTTGTTTTTAATGTTGTTTTTAATGTTGTTGTTGTTCGCGCTAACTTTAACGAACTCGTCTCCCCTTCCGTCGTCACGACGACTTTGTCGACGAATGATTTCGGATGGAGGAGGCGAGAACGCATGGTTAAGAACTTTTCTTCGGCGGGAGGAGGACCGTTATCGTCATCGACGCACCTTTTGCGAGGAGGAGGAGAAAGAGGAGGAGGAGGAGGTCCCGTCATATCTGTTTTTGAAGGAATACACAGATTTTGGATTTCTGAAGAGATTTCTCCATTAGTATAATACTACTAATAACACACACAACACAACAACAACAACTTTTGAGAAGTATCTGAGAACAACAAACGACTTACAGCAAAGAGTACCATAAAAGTCGATACATGCCCCCACTGAAAGCGTTCGGCGTGGCGCTCGTGTCCGCGCTCGCTGGAGCGTCCGTGGTGCACAATCTTTACAAACCGGACTTGACAATACCTGGGTACGAGAACGAAGAAGAAGAAGAGAAAAAGTAGAGATTGAGATTGGTTGTTTGTAGTTTCAGAGCGCACACTTCTACTTTCAAGAGAGAACTTTCGGGAGAGGATGAACGAAGAGGATGAGGGTGTTCGCATCGGTGACGACGAGGATGACGACAGGAGGCCACTCATTGGTGGTTTTGAAGGTGGTGGAGATTACGTCGAAGAAGACCAGCCTCCTCCTCCTTCTGCCGACGAGAGAGACGACGAGAATACCAGAGGTGAGAGACTGCCGAAATGGTTCTCTCCGAAACGATTGCTGTATTTATTTTGCTTAGTTGCGATTGCGTTGTATTTAGATCGAGGCGTGGTTTCGTCCGCGGCGGTAAGCGGGCAACCGCCGGGAGGAAGCGACGAGGACGACGCGAGCAAAGACGAGAAAGGGTACGGATTACAAGGCGAATTTAACGTCGATTACGCCGAGTATGGCGTGTTACAATCGGTGTTTGTGATTGGTTTACTCGTTGGTGCGCCAATATTTTCAGAGTTGTCGAGAAGTGTGAACGCGTTTACGTTGATCGCTATCGGGTTGGGCGCGTGCGCAGTCGGGGATTTGGGGTGCGCGTTGAGTCCAAATTTTCAGTTCTTGTTGCTCATGCGAATCATCGTTGGCGTTGGCGAGGCAAGTTTTGTAGCTCTAGCGGCACCTTTTATCGACGACCACGCTCCAAAAGGGATGACAACGAGATGGTTGAGTTATTTATACTTGTGCGTGCCGTTTGGTGTGGCGTTAGGTATCGTGTACGGCGGCATCGTCGGGACGTATTTTGGATGGCGTTTTGCATTTTTTGGTAACGCGCTTTTGCTCGTGCCGTTGTTTGCATTTTGCGCGACGAGCGAGCCGATTGATTTGAGAAGGAAAGCGAGTAAGACGAGTGCGGAGCAGCAGCATGGTCAAAATCAGCGGCAAAAGAAAAACGTCGTCGAAGTGTTCGTGTATGATTCTTTAAAGTTGCTCAGGATTCCAACTTTTTTACTCACGTTGAGTGGGTTTTCGTGGTATTCACTCGTTCTGGGCGTGTTTAGCGCGTGGGGACCAAAAGCAGGGTTTGCGTTGTTTGAATACGAATTGCACACTCGGTCGAACGCGGATACGGCATTAGGGATGGTGACGGTTTTTTGCGGCGTGTTTGGTACGTTACTCGGCGGTATCGGCGTCGACTATTTCGCGCAAAAACGGAAAGAGTGCTTTCAAAATCAATCCTCTCTTCCTTTCCATCTCTCCTGGAGGAGAGATGGAAGAGAAAGAAGAGCACGGAATTCACCATCGCCGTTGTCTGTGGATCCTTCGGTTGCGGATAATCTCTATTTCAGCGCGTTCTGCTCCTTCTTTGCGTTCATATTCGTTGTGATTTCCTTCTCCTCGACGAACTTTTATGCGTTTCTCTTCTTCCTCGCGGTAGGAGAATCGTTCGCGTTCATGCTCCAAGCGCCGATAAACGCAGTAGTGTTGCGGTCTGTTCCAACTGATAGTCGTCCGCTGGCGTGTGCATTGTGCACAGTTGCCGTGCACGTCTTTGGTGACGTGCCATCGCCTCCGTTGTTCGGATACTTGCTCGTAAAATCGAACGAAAATTGGCGTTGGGTCATGAAGGTGTTTACGTTGTGTTTCGCGGTGGCCGGCGTCGTTTTCTTCGTTGGCGGAATGATTGCATCCGCGAGTGATAGAAATAATAGATATGATAGCAATACCGATAGTAATGAAGACGACGAGGAAGGCGAAGAGGATGAGGAAGAAAACGGCGTTTTAATTAATACAGAGGGTGCATTCGCAAGATAGTTTTTGCGCGCGCAACATGGGCACTAAGCGGCGAGTAAAGATACTCCGACTAAAAAAGCTTCTATACACTTCTATACACCTACCGTACTAGTGATGATGTTCTCTACGCCTTCTTTCGATGTTTCGAGTGAGCTGTAATGATTTCAAGGAATCTCGTTCCTTTGATTTGCTCGCCGCTCTTCTTTGGTGTTCTCGCTCGTCCGAACCTTCTTCTTCGCCTTCCTCTCCTCTTGCGTTGGCTACTTCTTCGTCCTCGGATTCCTCATCCGTTATCCCGGTGTCGTTTCCGCAAGCGTACCGACGCATATTCGAGCTGCACACGTTTTCTTCGTTCACGGTAAATTCAACGTGCGACACTCGAACTGAATAATGCGTCTCTTCTTTATTTTTGCCTTGACCGAACTTCGCGACGTACATTTTCGAATACGCGACGAGAACTTTACACCCAACACGCAAAACCCACGGGTTATGAAACATCAATCCTGGCGCTATCCCGCTCCCGACAACACCGGCTACCGAGCCTTTCATTCTCGTCCAGCTCGCATCGAATGCATCCGCTCCGGCATCTTCGGAGATGGCGAGCGTGAGTTGCGTTCGGACTTTGTCAGGTAGTTTCACTCTTCGTTTGCGCGTCGTCATCGCTGTCTCTGAACCATCCATCATCTCTTTTAATACGTCTCGATGGGAGTTTTCTGGGTGACCATCACCTCGCTCTTCTTCTTCCTCTTCTTCTTCTTCCTCGCCTCCTTCTTTATTATTGCTGCTATCGCTAGTGCTATCAAATATTATTTCATCCTTCTTGTGGTCGTTGAACGCGACTATATGCACGTTTCGGTGGCGTTCTCCTTCCCCTTCTATTCTCCAACTTTGTGCGAAACTTTTCGCTCCAGGTTCGCGCCTCAAATCGCTAATCTTCTTCGCCTCGGACCATCGGTTGTACGACGAGTTTTCAGATTCTGTGACGTAAACGCCGCCGGATTGCGAGCGCAAATACATGATCAACTTCGAGTCTCTTTTGCCCGAACCACTACTCTCGAAAACGCTCGGCGCAGTCAACGTCGTCGTCTTCGCACCAACCGACCAGTTTTCGCTGCTACCACCATCTTCCTCATCGTCGTCGTCTTCGACGGGTACTTCTTCAACTTTACCTCGCGCCCGCCAACTCGCGCCTCCATCTTTGGATACTAAAACACCCGCGGACGTTGTTTTCGGCCGAATGGTTCTCGTTGCCGGCGTGTCCGCCTCTCCGTTTTGTTTCACGCGACATTGTGCTTTTCTCGAAGAGGTAAATAGTTCGCGCTTCGATTGTAAAACCGAGTTATCTCTCCAAAACGGAAGAATCAAGGTGTTCTCATCTTCAGCATTCTCCAGCGCCACCGCTGGATTGGCGATTAGTTTTGGCACGAAGTTCTCCTCGTAAATGGAATACACCATCGCTGGCTCCGTCCACGGTGAATTTCTATCTACGCGTCCTTCGGCATCGCCCGCGAGATTCAATTTGATGACTTTAATCGACCCTCCCGGGACGTACCGAATTCTACCTCGATCGCGATATTCGCACCCGCCGTCGGATTCGGCGTAAAACAGTAACAAGTTTCCGTCCTTATCGACGTGCGGCACTGGCGTCCACTGCGCGGTTAATTCTTCGTCGTCTACTCCTCCCTCCTCTCCTCCATCTTCGTCGTTGTATTTTGAAAACAACGGCCACGAGTTACTGAACGTTACGCCTTCATCCTCGGACGTCGCCATTCGCACGTGTTGCCCGCGTTCCCCTTCCAACGTTTTCCCGGACTGCCAAAAAGCCACAACCTGTCCAGACGGCAATAAAACTAGCGACGCTTTATCGTGGTATTTTATCGACGAGGTCCCCATTACCACTTTCTTCTTGCTCAATTTCCCAAACTCCTTCTTTCTCGTTTGCACGTTTTGCCTTTCAAATCGTTCCGGCGCTTCCAACCAAGTCGTTTCTGCTCCTCCATTGTGAACTCCTCTCGCGCTCCTCCCCGCGCACGGCTGTAACGCCGGGACGTCGGCCGTATGCGCACTCGTACTACTCTCTTCCTCGGGAAACGCAAATCTCCCTCCGCTTCCTTCCTCTAATCTTCCCAAAGGTTTCTCTAAAATCGTAGCCTCGCGAATAGTTTGCATCGCGTCCGCGTCGATTACATCCTCCGCGGCATCGTCCAAAGCTCGCGTTTTTGTCGTTCCTGACCTGCCACCTTTCGCCGGCAACCGCTCCTTCTCCTCGTCTCTCTCCTTGACCTTCTCCTGCTTCTGTTTCCGTCTCTGTTCGTAATAATTTCTCGTCGTCGCCTCTTTCATTTTCTTCGCCTTTTCGCGTTGAATCTGTTTTTGTTTCTCTTTCTCCTCCTCTTTTCGCTCCACGCATTCCTCGTACGCTTTTCCTGAAAGCTTCACGCACGATGTAAACGACGACGACGAAGCAGACGAAATAACAAAATTCTCCCCTTCCCTCCGGAACTGCCAACGACTTCTTCTTCGATGAGAAGAAGATTTGCCCAAACCTTCGTCGTTGTTGTTGTTGTTGTTGTTAGGATTGTTTTGTTTCAGAGCGAAAAACAGATTCAAAATCGAACAACAAAAGAGCGCGAACGCGAATACATTCAAAGTTGAAAACTTTGTCTTCTTTTTCTTTGAAGCCTTTTTTTTCTTGCTCAATAACTCCGACTCCACGAACAAAGGAGTTTGAGTGTCTCTCATCGTCATCGCGTTGTTGTTGTTCGAAACATTAGTAGTAGTCTTCTTCTGTGCATCTCATCCAACTCATCAATGCATTTTTTTCTCTCTTCTTTCTTTTTATTTTTGAAGAAGACATTTTGCAAAATTTTGTTCATTTTTTTTGCGAAATGGGTTTTCTCGCCGAAAAATTTTAGTTTTCGCCGAAAAAAATTTTGAGGGACAAAATACGAGAAGAAAGGAACAAAAATAGGGGTTCAGAATCGCGAACAACATGCATCACAAGGACACTTATCTGTACTTAAAACAGACTCCAAATCCGCATCTATGCCCCGCAGGGAATACCAGAGCTCCTGTGTGTGTGTCCCCCCGGGAGGGCCCCCGGAGGGAATACTAGACATAGCAGAGTACATTGTGTGTCTAGTTGTTTTTCTTCTCTTCTTGTTTGGGCCCCAAAATTTTTTTCGGCGAAAACTAAAATTTTTCGGCGAGAAAACCCATGTCGCATTTTTTTTTCATAAAAAACAACTCAATCTTTGACAAAGAAGAAAGAAGTGTGACTGACACACACAGTCTCCTACGAAACGACTAAACGACCTAAACGACCTGCGCGGAGGATATATAAAACGCGATGATGGAGAAAGGAACGACGACGAGTAATACTTTGACGGCGACGCTTCCGGGGGTGGTCTCCTCCTCTTCAACAGCAAGCAGACGGCAACAACTCGCGAGACACATCTTTGTCTGCGTCTCGGTGTGTGTTTTGTTCGTGCTCTTCGCGTCGATGCGTTCGTTTATTAATGTTTCTACTTTTGGGGGTGGTGGTGATTTGGACGACGAAGGACAACGAGTGAATGACGAAGTTTGGGACGGTCCAGTGCCGGAACCGACATACGAGGAAGGAAGGAGCGGTTTTAGTGATGATGATGAAAATGATGAAAATGGTGAGAGAAAGAGGAAAGAAAAATCGGATGACGACTTTGTGGAGTTTGATACTTCTTTGAACGAGCGGGGAAAGTTTAATCGAGACTCTCGAGTTGCTCTCAGAGGAGGAGAACAACAACAACAAGAGACTAAGCAATTATTTACGAACGTACCACAGAACGTGTGTCCGGGGCAACCGACGAAGAAAGGCGTGCGGAACGGCGCGCCGGGGAAAAACAAAGGATTAATCGAACGCAAGTTGGATAGATTGGCCGGCGACGGCGACGAGTTACCGCCGGCGGTCGGGCCGGGTGGAGATGAGTCCAAGTACGTCAACATTAGCTGCGTGTACGTGACGGAAAAGTGCGCGAATCCAACCACGGCGGGTGGACGAGGAATCATGCGACGTTTGAAATTCAACGTCAACAGCGAAGAAGACACGAAGAAGTTTTTAAAGTTGGCGGAAAATTTACCGTCAATTACGGAAGGCGCGCTGGGATCATGCGCGATCGTCGCTAATAGCGATAACTTGCTGAAAGGCAACCGAGGTGCGGAAATCGACATGCACGACACGGTTTTTAGACACAACACGCCGATGAAAGGATTCGCAAAAGCCATCGGAACGAAAACGACGTTTACAATTGTGAAGTCAAACTACGCGGGCGGTGGTGGCGGCGCCGGTAAAGCGCAAGGCAAAGGCGACAGCAAACCAGAACTCGCGTACATGCTTCTCAAAAACATCGATTTAGTCCCAAAATCTTTAAAAGTAGAAGGAAGGAAAGTATTTTTACGCATGGGCGGCGCGCATCCCATCGCGCGTTTACGAAGAGAACTCTACCAACTCTCCGGCACGCCGAGTAAAATGCACCCGACTGGTGGTTGGGCGAGACCATTGAACTTATTAGCCAGTCGCTTGTGCGAGCGAATAGACGTGTACGGATTTAGTGGGAATAACCGAGGTGGGAAGTATTTCGCCCGGAAATTAGAAGTTCGACCGGCGCATAACATGCCGTTCGAACACTGGACCATGCGGTATTTAATGAGTAAAGGGAAGTTGTGCGTTTATGGCGAGTAGTAGTAAACTCTTCACGAAAATGTAATATAAGAGTTCTTCTAAAACGAGGCAACACATTTTATTGGAACACTGGACCATGCGGTATTTAATAATGAGTAAAGGGAAGTTGTGCGTTTATGGCGAGTAATTTGCTCGTGCACAAAAATGTAAGGAAAGAGTTCTAAAACGACACATTTTATACGCGCTCTTCGTATTCGTTTACTTTGTGCATATGTTTGCGACGACAAGAACTCCGTGTGTGGAAGCAACACCTGCACTCACGAGGCGTCGACGACGACTCTCTACTTCGCCGTCTGCGCTAAAAGTAACGCCGTTGCTAAAAAAACGGCAAAAACTTTTGCAAAGAAGATTGACGACTGAGGCGTCATCAACAACATCATCATCACCAAAACGAAAAGAAGAAGAAGAAGAAGACGCATCATCAGACGATGATGATTTCTTCACCAAGAACGACGCGCTCGCGCGGAGATTACCCTTATACTTCGGCTCCTCTTCTTTAACTTTGTTACTGATAAACAGAGTGTTCTCGAACGTCGCGCCGACGTTAAACGCGGCGAGCTCGCAATCGAGAGCGGACGTTATAGACGTCGTTATGAGCGCGACGTTGATTTTAACCGGTTTGACGTTGGTGTCTATCGCGCCGAGAATACCAGAGACGGTGATTATGGATGGGTATGATGTGAATTACGTAGATTCTAGCTTAAGTGAACGATGTAAAGAAGAGTTGCGATGGTCCGGGAAGACGTTGCGAGAGGCGAGTAAGTGCGCGAGCGTGACCGTCGTCGAACTCGACGACGAAAAGGATGGAGAAATGAGCGGCGGTAAAGTGGTATTTTACGACGGCACGTGTTGCGCGAAAGATCCAAACGCGTTGTTCGAAAACGAAACGCGTCAAATTGGATCCGTGTGCAAAGAAGTGCTGACTTCGGGCAAGCAAAACTACATGGCCAACGCGAACTTGTTCCCCGGGAGATTCGAGTTCATCCAAGACGACCAAGAGATGATATCGTTGATAAAGAGTAACAATAATACCGCGACGACGGCAAAGACGACGAAAAATAACAATAATAAAAAGAAGGGTTTCGGTTTACCTCAAAATAGCCAAGCGATTTGTTGCGTCGCCGTCGGCGATGCAAGACTCCTCGTCTTATCCGCCGATCGACAGAGAGGTTTCACCAAAGTCGACCAAGCGTGGTTCGAACTCGTCGCCCAAAAGTTGGACAACGCTTTCTCCTCCGACGAATAGTAACAAAACGTAGAGAGTCTTAATGTAATACTAATAGTTTCATACAGTAGTTTAGTACTAGTTTTCCCTTCCAACTCGAGTATTGAATTCAACTCCATTTTGAGACAATTTTTTGGTTCAAATTTTTGAAATTTCATTCCTCTTCTTCAAAAGAAATACCTCGAGTGGTGTGTCTTGCACTTCAAACAAAGCGCGCGACGCTGTTTCTGTTGTTTCTTCTGTTGTTGTTGCGCAAAAGTTTTAATAACGGCCGCCCTGCGTTTAATATAAACGCTTCTTACATCTTTCTCTCTCTCTCTTTCTTTGTTGTTGAAGAGAGAAAGAGCCATCAAAGAGCGCTCTCATCGATCGATCGTTTTTTTGCCCTTTGTGGAAGTGCGAATCGAATCGAAAGAGAGAAAAAAAGATGTCGTCGCGTCCGTCGCGTCGAAACGCGTCCAAAACCGATCAGGCGAAACAAAAGTTGGAACAGCTGAAACAGCTGAAAGAAACGAAAGGGAAGAAGCGGTTGGACGACATCGACGGCGACGAAGACGTCGCGAACGTGTACGATGAGGTAGGAGGTTTCTTCGTTTTTGTTTTTTCTTCTCTCGTCGCTTGTTCTTGATAAAAAGCAGAGCAAAGAGCAAAGTCTTGCTGGTTCTTCGTTTGAATTCAAAAAAATTCAGAGGAAAGAAGCAGCATTTCAGAAGCGAAGAAAGTGTTCACTTTTGACACGTTCGCGTTTGTTTTTTTGTGTGCTCACACTGATTTGGGAAGAACAAGAAGAAAAAATGGATTTCAAACTTTTCATCATCTTCTTCTTCTTCTTCTTCTTTGCGCTCGCAAAACTCGATCAATACTCGAAACGACTCGATTTAGTATTCTTTTTGCTTCTACGAAACGCTCACCTCTTTTGTCTCGGCCGTCGTCGTGGTCACGATCATCATCATATTTATTTATCAGGTCACGGAGGAAGAGTACGCGAAACTCGTCGCGAAGCGACGGAAGGAAAACGCAAACTTTGTGGTCGGCGCGGAAGAGAACGACGAGTACGTCGATATGGGGGAGGAGGAAGATTGGACGCGAGAGAATCCGGCGTACAGAGACGACGAGGGCGACGACGAGGACGGTAGGAATAATGCCAATGCTAGCATGGACGCGGAAGACGAGGATGGAGGAGCAGCGAATGGGAATACAAAGTCAAAGAAGGAGCTCGCGAAGGAGAAGAAGCGCAAACAGTTGGAGAAGGAAAAGTTGAAAGCGAGCAAAGGCGTTGGTTTAGCCGGGTTAAAAATGGATATGAAGAAGCGAAAAGCAGAGTTGGAGCAGAAGGAAGCGGAAGCGGCAGACGCAGATGCACTTTTGGAGGATATTTTAGCCGGCGTTGATCAAGCCGACGATGACATGTTGGGAGACGCCGGAGTGAAGCCGGCGTTGAAGAAATCCAAAAAGAAGAAAGCGAAAAAAGCCAAGATTGCGGTCGAAGAGATGGACGCGAAAGCAAAGAAAAAAGCGGCGTTTGCAAAGAAGAAGGGCGTCGCGTTTCCGGACGAACCACCTTTGAATGACGAGGATGATGATGCCGTGAAGCCGATGGATGATCACGACGATGATATGGGTGCTCCCGCTGCGGTTGCGGACGACGACGACGACGTCGTCGTCGACGGGACGGTCGCGCCGCCAGATGTTAACATGGACGACGATAATGACGACAAAGAGGTTGAAGACGTTGATGTGAAGAAAATGACGACGGCGAAGCAGGCGCTTCCAACGGAAAATAAAGGCGCTGGTGCCGCGATTGCTTACGGAGATTACGACTCCGAAGATGATGAAGAAGACGCCGAGCTAGCCTTGCGCGAAAAGCTCGCCGCTGAATGGAAACCCGATTCTGGGCTTCCCGTGGACGATTTTGATAAAACGTTGCCGTTTTACTTTTTGGACGCGCAAGAAGATATTGGTTCCCCAGGTACCGTCTTCTTGTTTGGTAAAGTGCCAACGCGCAGAGACCCGCAAACGAACGTCTTGGATCCTTCTTTGGGCACCGTCTCGTCTTGCGCCGTCGTTAATAACATGCAAAGATGCGTCTTTGTCGTCCCTAGACTTGAGTTTACGCCGCAATCGTTGGACGAAAGCAACGAGCTCAAGACGCTGGAGGAGAAAGCGAACGCGAAAGATGCGTCCAAAGCCGACAAAGTCGCTCTCTTGAAATGGTTGCAAGTGAAAACGAAACCAGTCAAGGACGAATTGAAGAAAATCATGAGCGAAAGAGGCGTCGATCAGTACACGATGAAACCAGTCTATCGTAAGTATTGCTTCGAAAGAAACGATATTCCAAGCGGCGGTCAGTATGTGATCAAGCTGAAGTATTCGTACTTGAACTCCGCGTTACCGTCGGATATCAAAGGCGAGACTTTCTGCGGCGCCTTGGGCACGCAAACGAACGCGTTGGAACACCTGCTTGTGAAATCGAAAATCATGGGTCCCTCTTGGTTGGCTTTACACAACGCCGAGATTGTTCCGCAAGCAACTTTGAAGGACAAAGAAGCCATGAAGTCATGGTGTAAGCTTGAAGTTAATTTGCAGAACGGACATAAGTCTGTCCGAAACCCGACGGTGGAGGCTATCGAGGCGCTCGGCCTCGGCGGCCAGCAGCGCGATCCGCCGACGGTGATTGTCGCCGCGTTGAAATTGCAAACGGTCGTCAATCATAAAACGAACGCAAACGAGATTTGCTCCGCGTCCGTCGTGTATTTGCAAGACGTGCGAGTGGATGTCGGTACGGATTGCCGCGCGAAAGTGACAGATATGCCGTGCGAATGGGAAAAGAAAGCGAGACACTTTTCGCTGGTGCGCAAACTCTCTGGCGGTAACTGGCCGTCGGGCTGGGAGCAACACGTTGCGAACGAAAACAAGACGAACAATGTCGCCAAACGTACAAAGTCGATCGTCCTTTCCGCGCAAGCAGACGAGCGAGGGTTGTTGTCCATTCTGCTGGCTCGACTATCGCAAATCGATGCTGATGTTATTTGCGGACACAACGTCGCCGGTTTCGATGTGGACGTGTTGTTGAACAGGTTGAGAGAAAACAAAGTCGCGCACTGGTCCAGAATCGGTCGATTAAAACGCACGAGATTCCCAAATTTATCCGGTGGGAACCAAGGCTCTTTTGGCGGTGGCGCGAGCATTGGTGCGCTCTCGTGCATGTCCGGACGCTTGTTAGCGGACACGTACCTCTCGGCACGCGATTTGTTGAAGGAAGTTTCATACACTTTGACCAATTTGATGAAAACGCAATTCGACGAAAATAGAGCTGAAATTCCGCATCAAGACGTTCCATTACAGTTCAACTCTACGCAAACGTTGTGGCAGTTGACCAAGAACTCGCAAACGGATGCGTTTTATTCGTTATGGTTGATGTTGCACTTGCAAGCGCTGCCGTTGACGAGACAGTTGTCGAACATTGCCGGAAACACGTGGTCGAAGACGTTAGGACACACGCGCGCCCAACGCGTCGAGTTCTTGTTTTTGCATGAGTTCCACAAGCGTAAATACATGGTTCCGGATCGTTTGTCGGCCAAGGAAAAGAGACGCGTTCAAGCTGCCGAGGCGAAGAATGGCAATGGCGATAAAGATGTGGACGATAAAAAAGGTCCGCAATACTCTGGTGGTTTAGTTCTTGAACCGAAGAAAGGTTTGTACGATAAGTACGTCTTGATGTTGGATTTCAACTCGTTGTATCCGTCTATCATCCAAGAGTACGATATTTGTTTTACGACTGTCAAGAGAGGTAAAGACATGGCCGGTTTAGCCCCAGAGCTTCCTCCGCCGGTTCTCGGAAAACCGGGCGGAGAAAACGCCGCCGTTCTTCCGCAAGTCATTTGCAAGTTGGTTCAACACAGAAGAGCGGTAAAAGAACTCTTGAAAAAAGAAACGAATGATGTCATAAAAGCGCAATTAGATATTCGGCAGCTGGCTTTGAAACTTACCGCGAACAGTATGTACGGTTGTTTGGGTTTCAGCGCGTCTCGCTTTTACGCCAAACCGCTCGCCGAGTTGATCACCGGTCAAGGTCGTGAAATTTTACAATCCACCGTAGATTTGGCGCAAAACTTATCCTACGATGTCATCTATGGCGATACTGATTCTATCATGATCAACACGAACAAAGATAACTTGGCAGAAGTGCACAAAGTTGGGCAAGAGGTCAAACGAGAAGTTAACAAACGCTACAAACTTCTCGAGATTGAAATGGATGGATGTTATCGCTCGATGCTTTTGTTGAAGAAGAAAAAATACGCCGCAGTTGTCGTTGAACCATCCATGCACGAGGGCAAAACGATATACGTGGAGCGCGTTGAGAAGAAAGGCTTAGATACCGTTCGTAGAGATTGGTGTAAGCTCGCGAAAGATGTCGGGGATACGTGCTTAGATGAAATTTTTAAGAAACGCGCGGTTGAAGACACGGTAGAGAAAATCCACGACGCGTTGAGAGAGGCGAGAACGAAAATGGTGAACAACCAAGTCAACTTAGAATCGTACATCGTGACGAAACAATTGACAAAATCACCGAGAGATTACCCGGACGCGAATTCGCAGCCGCACGTTAAGGTTGCCTTGCGTCGCATCGAGCAAGGTAAACAAGACGGCGTCAACGCGGGCGAGACCGTGCCGTACATCATCTGTTGCGAGGTGAAACCAGAAGACGAGAAGGACATGACGAACGACGCCATTGCTAATGGACACGCGTCGTCAAAGTCTGGAGGCAAAGGATTAGCCGAGCGCGCGTTTCATCCGGAAGAATTGCAAGATCCAAGATCAAACTTGAGAGTCGATTTGCACTACTACTTGACGCAACAGTTGCACCCGGTTATTTCTCGTTTGTGCGCTCCAATCGAAGGTACGGATGCCGCGCGATTGGCGGATTGTTTAGGCTTGGACGCTTCCAAATTTGCCGCGAGAAATGTCGGAGCCGACGATGACGACATGAACGCGAACCGATACGCGGCGTGCTCGTTAGATGACGACGCGATGTATGAAAAGTGCGAACCGTTGAAGTTGTTTGCGAGCGACGGCAAGACGGAGTTTACGTTTCCGGGCGTCCGAGACATTCTTCTCGGTAAAATTTCCTGCGCTGACGCGTTGAAACCGCCGAGTGCTAGAGGTGTCGTCAGTGCCACTGAGGATAAAGAAAATGCCACCACCACTTCTGTGAAAACACCGCAACCGAAAACGCCGGGATCTGGAACGGCCGCGACGACGCCGGATGCCGCGACGACGCAAAAGAGTAAAACGGACGCTTCGGCAACAACAACAATTCAACCGCTTTCCGCCGCTGCTTTTACGAATCAAGTCACCTTACAAGTTCGCAAAACGATCCAAAAGTATTACGCACAAAAGTTGCGTTCCGACGATGAATTGTACCCGTGCGAAACCAGAGACATCACGTTGAAAGCGGTGGGAGACGTCGAAGTCGGCACGAAACCGTTGAATACCATTTGCTCTGGCGTCATGAAAAAATCGTTCGAAGAGAGAGAGTTGTACACGCAGCTCGTCCATTTCAAACGTTTGTTGAGCAGAAAAGACGCGTTGGGTAGAATTAAAGACCAAACTATTCGTGGCACTTGCGAAAAGAACATCACGAAGGAAATGAGAACGGCTTTGGATTTGGCGAAGGACGAAGTCGAGGAAGTGTTGAATTTGAGCGCGTACAGATGGGTCAACTTGAGCACTCTGTTCGGCTTCTAAAAATCTTCAACGTCATCGTCACATATTATTATATTAAATACATATATTTCATAAAAGAAGATTACCAACAAGTGTATGTGTACATTCTTATTTTTACATCTACTATTTATCTTCTCTCTATTTCTCTCTCTCTATTTCAACCTCCAACCTCATCACCTTTCCAACTGGTGCTTCTCATCCGTTAACGGCACGTAGACAACCCCCATTTCGTCTTTGTATTTAAGTTCTCCTTTCTCGTTCTTATCAATCACCATCAACGATTGACTCTCGTCTTCTTTCCCAACCGGTATAATCAACCTCCCCGGCGCAGCTAACTGCGAAAGCAACGCCTCTGGGACTTCCGGTGCGGCCGCGCCGACGTGTATCAACGCGTAAGGTGCGAACGCTTCGTAGCCAAGTCTTCCGTCTCCCTTGGTAATCGTTATCAATCCACTCTGTACCATCTCTTCCTTATCGTCTTGTTTTAAATTCTCGATCGATTGATCCACCAACGACTGGATGTGTTCGATACCGACGACTTTTGATGATGATGATGATGATGAGACATTTTGTTGCATCATCATCTCGGCAAAACACGCGACCAAGTATCCGGATCCAGACCCAACGTCCAACACCCTCCCATTACCATACCCACCACTCGCATCATCATCATCATCATTTACTACTACATACTCTTTCGAGAGTTCCAAACACATCGCGTGCATGTGCGGCGCGCTAATCGTCGCGTTCGACCCAATCTGAAGCGGATGGTCCCGATACGCTTCGTTCGCATCTGCGGACTCTGCGTACCACTTCCTGTCCACTTTCCGCATGGCTTTCCCGACGACATCTCGACTCGCGATTAACTTGTTCTTTTCTAAAGCGTCGATTAACGAGTCGTTGGTGGAAGTGCCGTGCGAGCGCCACGACATTATTTATTATTAGTAGTATATCTACACTCTTCTTCAAAAGAAAAGAGAGAGACACAAATCAGTCTAACGAACTCTCTTCTTCTTCTCTTTTTTCTTCCGTTCTCTCTCTTTTCATCAAAAAGTCTCTCTTCTGCTCTTCTCTCTTCTCTTTTCTGTCTTTCTTCTTACAATTTTTTGTGAAAAAAATGCAAATTCATTCCTCTCTTCTCCGTCTCCAAAACTTGCAAAAAAAATTCGCCACCCAAATTTGAGGGACAGACAAAGAAAGAAAAGAGAAGAAGAAGAACCTTCAACGGATCGATTTTTTCAGAGACGAGATTACTCTCTCGAAACTCCCTCTTCAAAAAAAATCATCCAAACGCAGGGCGTGTTTACACACACACGCGTGCACACACACACACACTTTTGTCTCTCTCGATCTGTAAATTGTCCGAGCACTGTTGTTGTTGTTGTTGTTGTGAGCTCAGTGGTGTGTTCTCGTCCTCTCTCTCTCTCTTTCTTAGTAAGAAAAAAAAAAGGGGAAGAGAAACGTAAGACGACTGAGGACCACCCAAAAACAGTAGTCCAACGCGGCGGTTCAAATCCAAAAGAGAGATCAAATTTCTAACACGTACTAATCTTTCTCCAAGAAGACGTGAAAGAAGACTCTTTGCGCGAGTCAAAGAGAGGATATACGCACCTACTCATTCCTCTCCGCGTGTTTGCGACCGTTTGGAACGACTTTAAAAGCGATACAACAACGTAAGAAAGGGTAAAGAAAGATGACGACGACGACGGATCAAAACGACTCTTTTCTTCTTTCGCTGAATCGTCGTCCGTCTCGCGATCATCAGTCTTTGACGACAAAAACGAGCGTAAAGAAGAATCAGAGGAAAAGCACGTCGACAAAAACGAGTCAAAGAAGAAATTTGGCGATGAAAATCGTTTTGATGCTCACGATTATGCTTTTAGGAGGAAGGAACGAGTTTTACAGCAGCAGCACAAGGAGCGAAAGAAGATCGTCTGAATCCTCTTTTAAAGGAGGAAAAGGATTCTTCTTGTTGGCAAACGCGCAAGAGCCGTCTCCTCCGCCGCCGAGTCCACCACCGAGTCCACCGCCACTGCCGCCGCCGTCTCCACCGTCGCG